>Ga0066652_100000142_pt1 | contig 40448 bp, 51 predicted proteins | sample GraSoiAngelo_101_FD_71413 | JGI IMG/M metagenome (GOLD analysis project Ga0066652, IMG submission 71413) | Grasslands soil microbial communities from the Angelo Coastal Reserve, California, USA - 14_0903_02_30cm | ecosystem: Environmental > Terrestrial > Soil > Grasslands | place: USA... | reverse complement strand
CTTCCAGTCTCCGGTGTACATGCCTGTTCCAACGCCCATGAGACTGCCTGAAACCCCGCCCGCCAGTCCTCTTTCGCCTAGCAGCCTCGCCGTATCGCTGAAGCCGGAGACTGTCGGACGCGCCTTGTCCACCAGCCTCTCTACCCGCAGGTAAGCTTCAAACTCCCGCGCCCGCGCGGGGCCGAGGGCTATCTGCAGCCGCTGCCTGATGTCCTTGTTGTTGAACAGCAGGTTGATGTCTCGTCCTTCGCCACGCTTGCCGACGCGGGCTACCACCTCGTTCTTGGCCCCTTCGGCAAACAATTGCTGCTCTGCTGGAGACATCTTCTTCACGATGGCCTGCGCCTCGGCGCTCGACATCGTGCTGCCGGTCTTCACATACTTCTGGCCGGCTTCCAGCGCGTCTTCTGCGCCGAAGAAGCGGGCAGCTCCCCGGCGTGCATTGCCGAACTGCGGCACCTGCTTGTCGAGTTCCTTATTCAGAGCCGAGTGCAATTGGGTTAGTGCACTCGCCTGCTCATTCTCTCCCCGCCTCCGCGCAGCACTGGCGGCATCCCTCAACTCACGCTGCACGTAGTCCCAATATTGGATATTCGGATAAGCCGGCGTGCCAGAGGCTCCACGCTGAAATTTGATAATGCCGGAAGGATCGACGTTCACACCTGGATTAAAACCGCCAAAGCCCTCCCCGACCGCCCTGTCATTGCCGCGCTCTACGGCATTTTTCATCGCCGCCTTGACGGCATTGCTGGAGGTCAATCGCGCCAATTGGTTAGACCATATCGGCCTGTCGCCCGCTCCATAGGCCCAGGCATAATTGCCCCGGTTCTCCTTTTGCGCCTGCCGCCCAAGGGCTTCCAATGTGTCGAACGTATTGCCCCCGCCGACGATGTTCTGCAGCGCCCCTTCGGTTCTTTCTCCCTGCCCCTGAAAGCGGTCGAGGATGGCTTGCTTCAGTGTTGCCCGCCCGGTCGGAGAGGTAATGCCGGCACTTTGCGCCAGCGCGCGTGTGTGCTCACCGCCCCGGTCGAGATTGTAGACCGGCACGCCATGCTTGGCCGCCACAGCCTCGTCGGCAGGCGTCAGTCGCGGCTGCTGCGGAACTGTCGCATCCTCTGCCAGGGCGTTGCCGATCCGCGCCTTGGCGCCGCGCTCGTTCGCGAGGGCGTCGCGTGCAAGTCGCGCGGCGGGAGCCGCACCATAGTCCCGAGCGGCCCGCAAGCCTACCTGCGCTCCACGCACGACAAGCGGAGCGGCGGCGCCACCGGCAGCGCCATACAGCGCCCCCTGCCCGGCGCCTTTTGCCCTGTCCATAAGGTCGCCATCGGAACTCAGACCACCATATACCGCTCCCTGACCCGCGCCCGCTGCGGCGCCGCGTCCTACGCGGGATAGGATGCCTACACCACGCGCGGCAGAGCCGCCGGGAATGAACGGCATGGTGGCGACCGCGCCGCCTATTTCCAGCGTCGGCGACAGGACCGGATGCCGCTGCGTGAAATCTCCCATATCGGCGCGGGCTGCGTCCCGCTCCTCGACGTAGAGATCGCCCAGGCTCTTGCCGGGATTGTCCCCGAACAGGTAGCGGCCCATGCCGCGCACGCCACCCTTGGCCTCGTCCGAGCCGCCCATCATGATGCCTGACATGATGGGGTCGAGGAACGAGCCGCCCTGTGGCAGAGGCGCGGCAGAAGGCTCGGGAGGCGCAGATGGAGCCGCAAGTCCTATCTTCGCCCGGAACTCTGCCTCCGGCATGTCGCTGTAATATTTCTTGTGAAGCGCTCCCGCGAGCTGCTCGTCGCCTATGTCGTCATATTGAGGAAATTTCTGCCGGAATTCTGCAAGGCTTGCCATCAGTGTAATCCCAATGGATCGTCGTCCTGGCCATTTTTGCCAACCGGCACAGGTTGCCAACTCTCCTTCAGAGCATTGATAACTCGTGCGCGGGCCGCTGCCTTTTGCTTCAGTACTGCATCAGGCTCACCGGGCTGCGGGAAGAATATCCGATCCGCGTCCGCATATTCCTTTGGCGAAATTGCCGCTCCAGACTCACGCCTGAGATTGGCGTTGATGAAATCATCTCGCGCCTGCCGGAATTGCTGGGACGATGTCGATGTCACATAGGGGGCCATCCCCTCTGGCAAGGCGGCGGACAAGCTCCTGTCCCACGTTCCCTGCGAAATAGCAGGATCTCCTAAAATACTATCTGCAGCATTGGCCCGCTCATAGAACCCCTTGGCCTTCCTCTGCTCCTCTGTCGGTGCTTTCGGGCCGGTTATCTGGACCGGGCCGCCACCCTCTTTCATTCCGGCCGCAGCCAGTATCTGGTCGGGCGATATGAAGAGCATCTCGCCATTCGGGCCGCTAATTGTTTTGCCTGCTGCCCATTGTGCGGCTTGGTCTTCCGTCATCTGGCCGCTTTCAACCAAGTATCTCAAAGCCTGCGTTTCCGCCGCATTCCCCTTCAGGAAGCTACCGCCGCCGCTGCCTACCCGTTGTGTCTGCCCAGAGTTTGGATCGAAGATCGTATCGTCCGAAAGTCGCTGCCAATTCTTGCCGCTCGTCTTCCCGACGATGAGCGCCCGCAAAGCCGCTGGATCGTTCCTCACATAGTTCTGCTCTGCATCGGTCAGTCCCGCCATCAGGCCGCCGCTCTCAGGATCGTTTTCCAATCCCTTGATAAGTTCGTTCAGCTTCGTCCGATCGGCATCCTCCGCATCCAGCGCCGAGCCCGCGATCATCCCCTTCATGGCGTTGGCCATGCCGTCCCTGCCGCTGAGCAAGCCCATGCCGGCCAGCATCAGCCGGTTGCTGTAGGGATGCAGCGCATTGCCGCCAGCATTGAAGCCGCGCCGCAGGCCGCCGAACATGCCCTGCATGCCAGAGAAGGCGTTGGGGCCGAAGACCGGCTGCGGAGCGTTCGGATCGACGTATGCCATCGTTTACGCTCCTCCCGCACCAGCGCCCCAGATACCGCCTAGAACACCGGCTGCTCCCAAGGCGCTCTGCCACCACGGCGTGTTTTCTGTTGACTTGCTCGTCCCGGCCGTGCCCGGCACGTTGCCACTGAGGGCGCTGAAGCGATTGAGCAGATCCCAATTGTAGTTCTTTTGCGACTGCGCCATCTGCTCGCGCGCGGCTCCCGCCTGCAGCAGCCTGCCGCTGTCGTCATAGCGCAGTCCCTGCATGGCGGGCGCCATGCCGGCCGCCGCCAGCCGGTTCTGGATGTCCTGCGAATTGACGCCGGTCAAAGCATTGGCTGCACCCAATTGATTTTGCCAGTTTTGCCCTTGCCCCGCCGTCAGTCCTTGTGCCGCTGTCATCCGCTGCTGATTGGCCATCTGCTGCGCGCTATTCATCTGTCCTAGCGCGCCGAGCTGAGCCTGGTAGTTCTGCCCCTGGATGCCGGACAGGCCCTGGATCTGAGCCAGTCGCTGCTGCGCATTGGTGCTGCCGGCATTCATAAGAGCCTGCGCTGCGGTCAGGTTGTTGGAAAAATTCTGCCCCTGCACTCCGGCAATGCCGCCCGCCGCAGTCAGTTGGTTAGTGAGGTTCTGGCCCTGCGCGCCGGCAATGCCCTGCGCCGCCTGGAGGCCGATGCCCTGCCGCGACAGCGCCTCGCCGCTTCGCGCCTGCGCCGCCGCCATCATGTTGGCGGTGTCGGTGTCATAGCCCTGCATTCTCGCAGTCGTCGCGACCTGCCCGAGTGCCTTGCCCATCGCATCGCCATAGGCGTCCGAGCCGTAGCGGCCACGGGAAGACATGGTCGCCTTCACCTGGTCGCTGGTCTGATCCATGGCGTCTTGGATGGCCTGCTCGCGATACGGATTGCCGTTGACGAGGCCGCCGCGTGCGATGTTCCCAAACATGCCGCCGGCCAGCGAGCCAGCGCCCTGCGAACTGCCGAGAATGTCGCCGTAGTTTCCGGTGTCTACGCCCGACGCACCCAGGATGTTCTTGTAGTAGTCCTGATTAACCCCGGTAATGCCCGCGAGGGCCTGCATCGTGCGGGTATCGACGGCGTTCTGCCCGATCATCTGGGAATATTGGTCGGCATTGCCGACAGCGTTCTGTCCGGCCATCCTGCCATACTGATCGATGCCCCCGATATTCGGGTTGGAATACATGTCCTGGTATTGCTGCAGGTTCTGGATGCCGGGATCTCGATAGAGGCTCTGGAACATCCCTCCGGTGCCGATATTGGTTTGGCCCGAGGCCACTCCCTGAGTGGCTCCAGTGGCGGAGTCGACCAGTGGGTTGGCCCCTGTCGCCAGCGCCTGCATGCGCTGCAGGGCGGCCTCGCTGTTCGGATCGAAGCCGAGCGGGCCTTCCTTCTGCTGCTTTTGCATCTCCGCGTTGGCGCCGGTAAAACTGCTACCCTGATCCGCCCCCGAGGAGGGCTGGCCCAGCCACAGCCACTGCAGTTGGTTAGCCTGCGGGTTCCACGGCTCGTTTATCTGCTTGGTGCTGGTACTGCCGCTGATGTTGTAGCTCCCGCCCCCGCCGCCGCCAGTGCCAGGGTCCGACGATGGCGTCGTATCCCCGGAAGAGTCGGCTGCAGTATCTGTCGCCGTAGCCGCTAATGCCTGCGGCTGTGCCGCTGTCTGCTGCGGCATGGTGCTGTAGCCATACGGTGCCGCGTAGGGGCTGTAGCCGCCCCCATACGGAGACTGCATGCCATACCCACCGCCATAGCCCCCAGAAGCCCCGTAGGGCGATTGCATCCCGTAGCCGCCCCCGTATGGCATCCCACCGCCAAAACCGCCGTAGCCGCCTCCGTAGGGGCTCTGCATGCCGTAGCCGCCGCCGTAGCCTCCATAGCCACCCCCACCGTATGGCGACTGCATCCCGTAGCCACCGCCATACGGAGACTGCTGCGGGCTGCCCCACATGCCGCCGCCGAACATGCCGCCGCTGCCCCCGGAGCTCGCGCCGCCAAAGGGATTGTCGCCCGTTGCCATGGTGTCAGTCTCCAGCCGCCAGCCAGCGAAAAGTTCTGTCCGTCGTTCCGGCGTTCAGGTGCGTGATGATAAAGCTGCCCAGGAAACGATTTACCGGCAGCACATACATTGTCCCGGCATAGAGTTCCGCTGCCGCATTTGCCGTCAGCGGATCGAAGATGAAGACGGTATCCGGCGTCACGGTTGGGTCAGTCACCGCGGTGATCGTCGCGCCCGGCGTCAGCGTCACCACGTCGTCGCGATCGCGCGTTAAGAGAAACAGCGCCTCGGCATGATCCTGGATGTTGCGATTGCGTGCGTCGATGACCTTCATCGGCCCGTCGTCGGTGCAAAGTCCGCCTCCCAGCCCTGCGCGTGCTGCCAGTCCGTGCCGGCCGGGATGTCGATCTGGAAGCGGTGGAAATGCCCGTCGGCATTCATGCGGTAATAGCCGGAACGCTGCTGCATAACCGGCGACGAGACGCTCCACGCATCGCCATAGCGCTGCCGCTTCGACACTTTTACCGTGATGGTGCTCGGCTCATAATTGAGCCCTTCCACCGTCCGCCGGCTCTCCTCGATGTAGGGAAGTACGCTGCGCAGGCGCACCCGCCGCCCCGGCTGAAATTCATACGAGCCAGTGAGCAGCGTCGCCGCCAGGTTCGGCCCCTCCAGCGTCGAGAGTTGCAGGTCCGTGCCCACCGCCGACAGAACCGGCGAGCCGCTGCGGTAATAGAAACTGTCAAGACTCGGCAGCCCCGGTAGATCCATGTCCATGCTGTCCGGGCCGGCGCTGTCGAGGCTCACGCTCGCGGTCGCCAGCCGCGACAGGATGTAGGTGTTGATCTCCAGCTCCGACCAGCGATCGAGGCCCCAGTCATAGACCAGCGCGCGATCGTTCCACTCCTCGTCGCCCGCCGCATAGGCCCAGTAAATCCGTGAAGCGTGCGCGTCGAACGCCGCAAATACCCGCGTAAGCGCCCCCTGGTTCAGATTGTCGTAAAAATAGCCAGAAATGCGCTTTTCGCTGATGGACTTCTGCTGCTCGGCGTTGCCGACATAGAAGCCATTGTCGCTGAGCCAGTAGGCAATGGCGCCGAACTCGATGACGCTCCAGGGCGATACCGTGCCCTTCTCGCTGCTCATCATCGGGAACGAGAAGGCGTATTTGTCGCCCGTGCTGATAATGCCGCGCAGGCCACGCTGCAGAAACAGGATGTGCGCGTTTGGCGCAAAGCCCGTCACCTCGCCCGCATCGGCGAACTCCTGAAACCCGGCTGTGCCGGAGGCGTAGTCCTCGCTGTCGTTGATCGCCGACCAGCGGATGGCGCGCGGGTTGGTGAGGAGGTGCGAGAGGACGACGTGGTCGTCCATGACGGTGACAAAGCGGGCGATCGGCGCAGTCGGCAGATCAGCAAAATTCGTGCCGCTATCCACGTCGATGAATTGCGGCTCATTGCCCAGATTGCAGACAATGAGCCGATTGCCATACTGCACGCCGCTCCAATAGTCGTCCGCCGGCAGCGCGTAGTCGCCGCCGACCGTCCGTGTCACGTCGGCGAAGCTGCCGGTATCGGGATCGTATTTGTAGAGTTTCGCGCTCGTGGCGGCGTAGATGTCGTAGTCGCCCGCCGCCGTCTGCACATACCAGAGACCGCGACAGGGCAGCGGCAGGGCCGTGACGGAATGCGCGATCAGGCCGGGAGCGGGCAGGTAGGAGTTTACCCCAGGAAGGACATTGCGGGCGACATCCAGCGTGTCGGTATTGAGATCCGCCACGTCCGGCGTCCACTCGCCCAGCGCCCTCATACGGTTGCTGCCGTCAGTTCAGCATTGCTCATGCGGCGCGGCAGATAATAGACTTTTCGGATATAGCCCAAGATGCCGGCGGCGCCGCTCGGGTCATAGCCGAAGCCGATGAGAGCGCCCGGACTTCCCAGATTTATTCCCGCAACAGCGCTGGTTGCCGGCGCAAGCCCCGCCGCAGTGACCGCCCTGTCCGCGCTCGCAAATGCGCCAGCAACCTTATTGCTGCCTAGGGTACTGGTGACAGTCTTATTAAGAGTGACAGTGACATCGTAAAGCGTAAAAGTGGTTGCATTCTGGGTATACATGCCATAGCCAGCCGAATATCCGATAACCCTGGCATTTGCGATGACGACATTCGCATCGATCTCGGCCCACCAACTCCCCGCCGTGGCTGAGTAGTTTATCGAGGCGGGAGTGACATTGTATGTGTCCTTGAGCCGCGACACCGTCGCGCCGAACGTATTGATAAGCGATGTGGCGACGGAGCCCGCCTCAAGCTGTGCATTGGTCACGGTTCCCGTCACCGTCAGCGTCAGCGAGCCGGCGGTCGGCGTGAAGGTAAGGCTGACGCGATTATTGACGCCAGTGCCCGTCAGCGGGCCAGCCGTTGACACTCCCGTCAGCGTCACCGTTCCCGTGCCCCAGAAAGACAGCGTGTGCGCGACAGCCGTCACCGTGGCGGACTGCGTCGAGAGCGTGGCGTTATTGAGCAGCAGGTTGGTCGCCAGCGGCTCCGTCAACAGCCCCTTCGCAGCGTGCGTCGTCGGGTCGTAGTCAATCGCCAGACCATTACGGGCGGCAGCCGTCGTCGCAAGATAGGCCGTCGCCACAGCCCCTCGGTTCATCTGCACTCGCGTCAGCGAGCCGGCGAGCGTGAAGATGCTCGACGTGCCGGTTGCCGTGTAGGTGAGCGGCGATGCACTGGTGGCGACACCCGCTGCCCCGCTGGAGCCTGTCAGCGAGCCGGTGCCTGCGACCGTCACGGTATATTGCTGTCCGATAACCGTGGTGACGGTGCGCGTGGCGGGAGTGTCCGACTGCAGATACATGTTGTGCGGCGACCAGACGAGATTGCCGGACACGTCATAGACGAGCTTCGGCGAGGCGCTGGAGTTAGTCAGGAAGCTGTCCAGGCCATAGCTCGTCACGGCCCCCGCCGCCTTCAGCGCCACCCGCTGCGCATCGACGGGATAAGTGAAGTCCACTGCAAAGCCGTCCGTCTCAGCGGCCAGCAGTGCAGCTCCGCCGACAGAGCCGCCGGCATGATGCCCTCTGGCGCCAAGCCGGCCAAAGCCAGCCCCGACACTGCCGAGCCGCCCGAACGCCATTAGCTGACTTCCGTCACGTGCAGAGTGCCGCCAGCCGAGAGCTGGATGGCCGAGACTTTCTCGCCCGCCGCGATGGTAAAATATTCCGGGCTATCCGCCGGCAGGTAGATGCCGGCCGTCGTCGCCGTGGGCGAGACGCCTATCGTGATGTAGCAGGCGCTCGTCGCCACCACCCGCACCTTCTGCACGCCCGCCGTGATGGTATTGGCGACTGTTCCCGCCGTGCCCGTGTAGGCGACGCTCTGGTGCGTGCCAATCCGGCCGGCGCCCCAATATTGTGTTGCCATGTCAGCCCTCTCTGATGACGTGCCAGCGCTTTTCGGCGAATAGCGCGAGGACGGCCTCGGCAATTCCGTATTGCCGCCTGCCACCGCCGAGCTTTTCGGAAATCAGTGCGCTCACGTCCTTGGGATCTACGACGTCGACGACATGCCGGGCGGTCGGGATGATGCCAGTGATGACCTCGCCGTCGCCGGCATCGCCGCCCTCGAAGGCGGCGTTAGGTGCAGCCGGACGCCGGTCGAGGAACTGCGGCAGTTTCTCTATTTTTGCCGTCATTTCCTGCTCTTGCCCTTGCGCGTGTCGCCAGTGCCGGCGTCGAGCGCTTTGCGCAGTTCCCACCCGGCTTCCACAAAGCGCTCCAGAATGCGCTTGGCCGAGGCGTGGTGATCGCCCGAGCCACCAAGCGTCCCGGCAATCAGCATCTGCGCGTTCTCGGCAGGGATGACCTCGCCTGACGCCACCTCGTCAAATGGCGCGGGCTCTTCCGGCTGCGGCAGGGTGTTGTCGGGCGCTACGCCGCCACCTGGCAGCGGGGCGGGCTTGGTGGACGGCGCACCCGGCAAGGCATTGTCGGGCCGGTGCGGTGGCTTGATCGGGCTTTCCCATCCCGGTGCATCGCCTTTCGCGCCAGCGCGCAGGTCGGGATCGTCGAGCGGGTCATACGGCTTATTGGTCGCCATTGATTTCCTTCCTCTCTTGAGAGTTTGCGGTTCTGTCTTCGGCCTGTTGTTCTTCGTGCCTGGCGGGCGGCCCTTGCGCTTTGGCGGCACCGCCATCGCCTTGCGCAGCCAGTCCGGCGGATCGGCCCTTACCGGCGACCTTGCCTTCGTATTGGCCTTTGCCGTCTTCGGCTTCGCGTCCTTCGTCTTCTGCTTCTGCTTCGCCATCAGATCCTCCTCTCCAGGCGTTGGGAGGAACAATGCTCTGGAAGGAAAAGGGTCGCCGCCACGCCACAGGAGGTGCTCGAAGGGCGTGGCGGCGATGGGTGTCAGAGGCTACGGCGTGAGATCGAAGACGCCACCCGAAGCTTTCTCGTTGCGAGCTTCCAAGGCGTATTCGCAGATGATCTGCGTCTTCTCGGAGTCGCCGGTCTTGGCGAGATCCCACCTACGCATATTCCGCAGGTAGGCTACGGCCCACTTGTCCATCTCCAGGACCAGGCAGTCCCGCGTCCGCATGAAGCGGTTGGCGACCACCTTGAGGGTGCCGAAATCTCCCTCGTAGATCTCGACATTGTTGACGATCTTCTTCGACGTTGTCTGCTCGTTCGGCCCGGCCGTTCCGGTGCGTCCCGTGAAGGTCGAGAAGGCCTGCTTGTTGGCGCCGCCGACCATGATGGTGTCGGGATCGCCGCCCTCGTTCCAGATGAGCTGCAACACCGGCTTCAGGAGCGCTTCCGTAAACGCCCGCTGTACGCCGTCGGTCCTCGTGGCGAGACCGTCGAGGGTTGCCGGCGACGCGCCAGGAGACGCTCCGAAGGCGTCATTGGTGCCGATCCACGAGAGCACCGACGCGGTCTTGCGCGCCGTGCCGATTGCGCCGGCATTCTTGGCCTGGTTCATCAGCAGGATGCTTTCCATGTCCCGCTTTAGTTCCTGCCCTTTCAGCGCAAGCTGATAGGACAGTTCGTTGTCACGCCCGGCCCGGTCGATGGCGTTCTCCGTGCCGGTGACTGCCGCCACCTTGTCGGAGATTTGCGCGATGTTGCCGAGCCGCACGGTCGGAGTGGCGGCGTCGATCGTCGCGTCGTCGCCTTCGAGCACCGCATTGGCAGTAGAGGCGGCGGCGAGGTTCTGCACCTGCCACTCGTGGTTCACAGCCTTGGCTTTTACCTTCTCGACACCTGACAAAAACGGCGTCTCCGTCGGGCTGATCTTGTAGATCACGTCCGACAAGTCCTCTCTGTTACCGATCGACTGATAGGTAGCGAAGACATCTGTTGGAACAGTCATGGTATTACTTCGTCCTTTTCAGGACCGACCGTTCATCCTTGCCGCGATGAGCGCTGCTCCGTCGCGTAGTGATCCAGTGCGGTCCAGTTGCTTGGTGAGGTCTCTGAACCGAGCCTCATTGGCCTCTCCCCTGTTGGGAGCGCTGCCCGGACGCTGGACAGGTGGAACAGGTGCGCGTGACGGCTGCTTGGTGGCTTCCACGGCATCGTCGTAGAGACATGCCTTCCATGCCATCACCTGGAAGCGATGGTCGTGGATCTGGATCGGCAGGAAGTCAGTGGCGGCCCGAGCCAGGAACTCCTGCTCGAACCCGGTCTTCTTCATGAAGTCCATGACCTTGGAGACATTCGCCTGATAGGTTTTCGGGTCTTTCCACTCGGGAAACTTATCGGCGAATTTGACTGCCTCCTCGGCCCTCCACGCCTCCGCGTTCTGCATGTACTGCTGCTGCTGCAATTGCTGCTGCTGGGCTTGGCTCGCCTGCTGCGCCTGCAGCTCGGCCGACGCGTGTGTCAGTCGCTTGTAGGCGAGATCCCACGCCTGGTATCGAAGCGGGTCGTTACGTTGCCAGTCCTGAAGGTCGTCCCAGGTGGGCGTCCCGAACTCTTTTCGATACTCGGCGTCCAGCAGCAGCGCCTGCTGCGGCAGGGACTGCTCATACTGCCATCGTGCTTGCGCTTGTGCCTGTTCCGCCTGCTGCGCCATGGCCTCGGCGGCCCTTCGCTGCTCGGCGGCTTCGTTCTGGCCGCGCCGCAATTCCAGCTCGCGTGTCCTGTCGAGCGCCAGGATGCGTTCCTGGGTGTCTCGGGGGAGGCTCGCGAATGCTTCCTTGTCGGCTTTCGTCCATGACCTCGGGGCTTCGATGGGCGGAGGTGTCTCCGGGTCGTCGCGTCCGTCAGTCTCGCCGCTGGGCCTTTCGGGGGCGGCGTCAGCACCATCTGGTGCCGAAGGTTTATCCGTCTTACCGGAAATGAGATCCGCCGCCTCGCGCGCGGTAATTGGCGCGTCGGAAGCTGGCGGAGGTGATGCTGCAGGCTCGGGAGTGGGCGCAACAGGTTCAGGTGCCGGCGCTCCCGCGTCGGGTTGGGTAGGCTCAGACATGCAAAGGGTTCCTAGTGGACTAGACTATTCCGAAGCGCTTCGGCCGCACCGCGATCTCGGCGATCTGCCACTCCGCCAGCCGCCCATTGGCGGCGATCGCTTCCAGGTGGCTCTTGACCTTGCCGACGATCTGCACGGCCTGCCAGAGCTTCTCCCGGCCATCGGCATCACGCGCAGGCGTCACCTTCCAGGCGGCGATGTAGGATGCCTCCAACTCCGCGAAGGCATCCTCGACGTGCTCGTTATCGAGTAGCGCCCGCACCTGGGCCGCAGCCGCCATGTCGCGACGCAGGGCAGACTCGTCATCAGCAGCCATCAGCCCGGCTCTCCGCCCACGTGAACGCCGCTCGTGCCCCCGCCATTAGCCTGTCCTGAGCCTGTCGAAGGGCCGGGCGGCGGCATGCTCGCCTTCAATTGCAGCCCGGCCATCGCAAGCTCACGCTTCAGCGCCAGCTCGGCGCCGAGCTGCTCGCGCTTCAGCGCCAACTCCGCATCGATCTGCATGCGCTTCAGTTCCGCATCGGCCTGCATCTGCTCGCGCTGCAATTGCGCGTCGAGCATGAACTTTTCACGCTGCAAACCCGCATCCTGCTGCGCCTTCACCTGCTGCATCTGCATGTCCTGCTGGGCTTGGCTCTGGCGCATCTGCGCGTCGGCCATTGAGGCCTGCTGGCGCATCTGCATGTCCTGCTGCTTCAGGTTCATCTCGGCCATCGCCTTCTTCTCCTCGGGAGAAGGCTCGGGAGGCGGATCAGGCGTGCGGGACGGATCGGTGAAGTATGGCTCGACGGAGTTCAGTCCGGCCTTGCGGACGATCTGCTTCAAGGTGTTGTAGACGTTGTCCGGCTTCGCCAGCTTCATCTTTGGTGTCTGGATGGCGTTGCCCTGGATCTGCATGATCTCTCTCAGCACCGCGATCTCCTGGCTCTTGTCGCCAGTGCCAAGCCCGACGTTGATGGTGAGGTCATCGCGCTGCCGCCACTCCTGCGGATCGACCTTCACCCAGCTATTGCGCAGTTTCACCGTCTCGGCTTCCGCCGCGTTCTGCCGGATGGTGGCGTGCAGCAGCCAGAACATCTCGCGGATGCCGGTCTCGGCGAAAATGCGCGCAATGAGCTTCATTTTCGCGCGCGCCGAGTTCTGCGCGTCGAGCACGGCGCGCTCGCCGATGTTCTGCAGCGCGTTCGGATCAAGCCCCTGACCCTGCCGCGTGACGCCAGTGCGCCATTCCCGCAGCGTGTCCATGTACTCGATCATCGGAAAGACGAAGCTGCCGATCGGCTGGTTCGGGACAGGCGCCACCGAGCCGATGCGCCGCGTGCGGATGATGCCGCCGACGCGGTTGCTTAAGACGTCGTCGATCGTGTCCTTTGTCGCCCCGTCCTCCGCCACTTCCAGTCTTTGGTTGTTGGCGAAATAGACGTTGTCGAGCGCCGCCCGCTGCAGCGCCGTCTTGATCCTCTGGATGTCCATGACGAGGTCGGCGATCGAGCGCCCGAAAAACCTGTGCGTCATGATAAACGGCGTCATGGCCGCGAAGCGCACCATGTCGGGCACGATCTCGGGCTTGCCGTTGCGTGTGAGGATCTCCGAGCCGGAGCCGGCCGTCGTCACCCGGTAGCGCTGCGGCTTGCCGTTCTTCTCGTAGTCCATGACGGCGTAGTGTTCGGTGACACGTATCTGGCGGTTGGCCTTGTTCAGGGCCGCGCCATCGGACAGTGCGTTGTCGTCCACTGTGTCACGTGAAACCTCTTCCGTGCCGCCATCTCCGGCATAGTCGGGCAGCCGCTTTACCTGCTCCGCGTCATAGCCGTCCGCGATAAGCTCGGCCTCTGTCCGGCGCACCTCGTGGAAGCAGTAGTCGCAGTCACGCAGCATGACCGAGCGTTGCCGGCGTGTGACCCCAAACTCCTCCGGCGGCACGTTCTCCACCACCGCGCAGCCGTATTTGCGCAGGCGTGAGATTTTCACGTCATGTACCGTCTCCGGCATTGGCGGAGGCATGGGTGGCGGGCCAGGAGGAGGTCCAAGCCCGTCCTGAGCCTGCCGAAGGGGCCCTGGCGGAGCGCCAGGAGGAGGCGGCCCCGCTCCCGGTGGTGACGGTGGGCCGGGTGGTCGCATTGGGCCCATTGGCCCCGGAGGCGGTGGCATCATGCCCCCCGGCGGCCCCATCGGCGGCCCAGGAGGTGGAGGCAATTGGCCGGGAATGGGAGGCAGCATCAATACGGCCCCTGCTCGTCACGCGGCTGCTGCCCCGCTATGCCGACGCGCTCGGTGTGCTCGATGATCTCGATGTCCTTCGCCTGCTTCAGCATGCCGAAGGCCGCGTCGGGCAGTCCCCAGAAGGACTCCTCGATGCGCTCTTCCTTGTCGTGCCAGTATATTTTCACAATGCCATTTTTGGACAGCAGCGCATCCTTGATGAAGGAATACATCACCAGAAACCCAGGGTTCTTCTGCATGAATACATGGTTGATATAGTCCGTCTCCTGCTGCGCCGCTTCTTCGTCCTCGGCCCCGACCGCCACGAACTCCACCACGTCCTCGCCGCCGACAAACACGTCCATGAGCGATGGCATCAGGCCCTCGACGGCGTCGGCCACGTCGAAGGAGACGGCCTTCGAGCGATCGGCAGGCGCCGGCATGTCGGCCGCCATGTCGCCCTGGTAGTAGTCCATCGCCCGCGCCCGCTCCTCGGAGAGTTTGCTGCTCTCGGCCGCCGACAGGGCGTCGGACTTCTCGCCCTTGAGGATGGCCTGCACCTCGGACGTAGTGAGCTTGGCCATCAGCGATATTCCCAGATTGTTTGGTAGTAGCGGCAAGCCCGTCCTGAGCCTGTCGAAGGGGCCAGTAGCGGCAGAGCCGCGCCGAGAAAGAGCGGCTAGGTCTTTTCCTGCGCGGCATCGGATGGTAATTTCAGCAGCATGTTCAAAGGCCGCACATTCCTGACGCGCGTGCCCGCGCCTAACATCTGGCACTTGGTCTACGAAGAGGTTTGGACGCCCGAAGACACAGACCTCGAGACTGAGGCCGCCTATAGCTATCCATGGAAGGGCAACGGTCGCTGGCGGCCCGTCTACTACAAACGACCCGGCGACCCCCGGCTCGGATATATTCCTAAGCAATCCCCAGCTTCGGATAGTTCAGCTTCCGCCCAAAGCCCGACGAGCGGCTCGGCTCCTCGTAGCAGATAGCCATCAGGCCGATCGCGTCGCAGGCGTGGCTCGACCAGTCGTGGTCCGGCCCGAGCCCGATGTTCCTATCGTCGTCGCGCCGCTCGTGATAGTAGCCGAGCGCATCCCTGCCCGCCTCCGTCGTCGCCTCATTGAACCAGAGCTTGGGAAAGAGACGCCTTAGCGCCTCCACCCGCATCATCGCAGCGCCACGCCCCTGGTTCTTCACTGGCGGCTGCACCTCAAAACCTGCCTCCCGCAGATGGTCTTCATACCGCTTGCCGGTGATGGCATTGGCGTTCACGCCGTCGTGCGGGAGGTAGTGGATGGCTCGCTCGTACTTTCGCTTGCGCAGCTCGTCGACGTAGTAGGCGAGCACCTGGCCTACGCCCTCGATGTAGTCGAGGACGCGGATTTCCTGTCCGACCCATTGGCAGATCCAGATGGACATTGCGTCGGCAGTGGCACCGGAGCCACCAAGATCCCAGAATGCGCGGAGAGGTAAAAGGGGATCGGCTGCGACCTTGCCAATCCGTCCCTGAGCCTTTGCCTCGTTGAGCCCGGCTGCGAGGTAAGCGCCCTCGAATGCTTTGGCATAGCCGCCTTCCCAGATGTGGTCATACCGCTCTGGGTAGCGTTCTTGGTCGATTTCACGCTCTGAGACCAAAACTTCGGGGAACCAGGGGTTGTCCCGCCAATTCGCCTCGACGACGACGGCGCCGGGCGGCTTCTGCTGGCGGAGGAACTCGTCGATCGCATCGGACTTGCGTCTCGGGTTCCAGCTCGCCCATATCTCGCTGTTTTCCGCGCGAATTGTGGGCCGCAGGAGCGCCAGTGACCGATGCGAGAGCGTCTGCGCCTCTTCGATCCAGGCGATACGGAAGCCCTCCAGGCTCTTGATGGACTCTGCCGTGTGATCCTGCATGCCCTGGAAGATGATAAGCCCCTTGCCGGGTGCTTCTATGCGGTCGTCGAGGATGCGGAACAATGGCCCCACGCCGAGGCTCTGGATCTTCTGCTCTATGAGCCGCTTGGCGGACTGCGTGAGAGTACGTTGGACCTCGCGAATGCAGACTGCGGCCGTTCCCGGCGTGACGATGCACTCCTCGACGAGCGCCTCGGCGAAGAAGTGTGACTTGCCGGAGCCTCTGCCTCCGTAGGCGCCCTTGTAGCGGGCTGGCGTGAGGAGCGGCTTGAAGACCCGCGCCGTCTGGATGCGGAGCTTGGTGCCTTCAAGAGGCTCTGGAATAGCTAACATCAGGCGGCGGGTTCAGTCTTTGCGTGGGGTCGACGATCTCGCGCATGACGGTCGTGACGACGAGCGGGTTGTCGGGATCGCCCTGGATTTGTTGTGGGACTTTGCCGTCCACGCGGTCGTTGACCTCCTTGATGGCAGAAACATCGCCCTCGATGGCGGACTGGACAAGGCGGCGTGCGACGAGGCGAAGTTTCTTGATGGCAGTCCCGAAGTCGTCCTGCGCCTCCTCGTGCAATTCGAGGAGCAGCGCATCGCGCATGATCTTGTCGGGTTTACCGCCGCGCGAGGCCACTAATCTGGCAGACAAGGTTTAGCTCCTAACCTATTGCGGGAATTTGAGTAACTGTTGCAACTGCGATGCCGAAAAAGCCGGCTACTCTCAATAGGATAGCTATGAGCGCGACGACGCCGACGATGATGCGCGCGGGCGGATAGACCTCGGGCAGGAAGTACTGCACCACCCAGAGGATGAGAGCCGCGATCGCCACGACGACGATGATGAAGATCAAGAGGCCCAGCAGGCCACCCGTGGACATCATTGCGAGCCTCCTATGCCGAGCTGCTCTGTGAGGTGGTCGATCTTGCGTTCGATCTCGTCGAGGCGGGCGATGATGCGCGCGAGTTGCCCCGCTATCCCCTCGTCCATGGAAGCCTCTAGCCCGCTATGTCAGGCACATACAGGCACCGAATTTTATCCAGCGGCGCCATGCAGATGTGGATCAGCGCATCCTGGCTGTGCCGGAGGCGCTTGTCATCGTAGGGCAGCAGCACTTTGAGCGGCACCACATACCAGCCGTCATCATGGCGCTCGACCTCGCCGAGCGTGGTCTGCCGGCAATCCCTCTCGTTGCAGCATGCGTTGTCATACCAGCCATGCGCCGCAGCCGGCGTCGACAGCAATACCAGGAAGGCGAGCAAGCGAAGCATCACGCCTCCTTCTCGATCGGCACCCGCACGCAGGAGTATTTCACCACGCGCCGCTCGGGATGCTCCACCATGATGCCGGCGACGAGGAGCTGCGCCTCCCGCACACATTGGTCCGCCGTCGCAAAGCCCGTCGCCGTGCGCAGCTCACCACAGTCCGCCGGATTGGCTGCCAAGCACGACGTGATGATGAGCTGGACGTAAAAATGCATGGGGGCTGCGCCTGGAAGAAATCGAGGCCACCCCGCACGTCGGTTGGGGTGAGGAGGCAAGGCGGCCTCGAAGTCCCCGGTGCCAGGGAGGTAAAAAGCACCGGGCGTTGGAAAACGCAAAAACCCCGCGGCCCGAATAGGGCGGCGAGGTCTGAGGCTCTATTTCGTCACGAAAGCAATTGCCTGTCAATGGCCTTTGTGCGGCTCCAGCCGGAAATGCGCCACGAGCGCCGCGAGCGCGAGCTTCGCCTGCGGCAGAGCCGCAGACGCGGCCTCGTCACGGCAGAGCCGGTTCAATGCCGCAAGCGCCGGCTTGCCGGCCTGCAGGACGGCATTCTGCACGGGCTGGAAACGGGCAAGGAAGCGTTTTACCTCGTCTGGGCTGGTAGGGTAGCCGCCACCCCGTACAAAACGCTCCAGGCTGCCTCCAGAGGGCGTGCGGGCCATGCCCAGGATGATCCGGTCATATTCGCCGAGCAGCAGCGTCCAGCGATCCGCCGCCTCCACCTCTACAGCCGTCAGGTGTCGCAGCGCGTACAGCTTGCCCGCCTGCGAGGCCATGCGCGGGTTGGCCCCCATTTCGAGATAGCGATCGCGCGCCAGGCTCCATTTGGTCAGCAGCGATGGATCTTCGGCCATCGCCCGCCAGTCGACGCGGCCTCCCAACCGCTTTGCCTGGCCGTTTCGCTTGCGTCCTGCGCGTGCCATTGCCGCTCCCATTAAGCCCCCTCAAGTCGATTTTTCGGCCGTCTCGAACCTCCCCGTCCGTGGATTGAACCGCATGTCGAACTGGCACGGCCAGCCGAGTTCCTCGAAGCGGCTCTTGAGGTGATACAGCTCGACATCGAAGCGGCGGTTACCGGCCTCGTCCACAAATTCCGGCCGGTGAACACAAAAGCCCTGGTCGGGTATGTTGTCCCAGTGTTTCGAGCCGGCGATGTCCTCCAGGATAGGAGAATATTCGCGAAATCGAATATCCCGCTTTGCCGGGTGTGCGATGATCTGGACGTGGCAGTTATTGTCCTTCGCAAATACCCTCAAATCAATGAGACTTCTCAAGATATAGTCAGTCTCGGTCTGGTCCTTCGCGCGCTTGCTTTCCACCCTGTTCCACGGATCTATGATGAGCACATCCGGCTCATTGCCGCGGTCGAATATCCTGTCGTAAATCCAGTCGAGCGTGGGCGAGTCGTGCTCGTCGACCAGGAATTTGTAGTGGTCGTCAATGAACGCATCGGCCGCTCGGATCTGCTCGTCGGTCATCTGCGCCTGCGGTAGCCCGGCCCAGAACTGCCGGACCATTTTCCGGTAGGCCGGCATGGGAGAGCTTTCAAAGCTCGCGACGGTGACCTGCAGATTGTGGTTCGACGCCATGTTGAACCAGAGCTGCGCCATCAGGCTGGTCTTGCCATGGCCGGGATGCCCGGTCACGACGGAGAGCATCGACGGCGCGAACTGCATCTTGTGGCGAAATTCCGGGTAGCCGGCGTACCACGGGATAACCGGCTCCGGCTCGGGAATATCGCGCAGCGAAACCAGGCCATACGGCCCCCTTGGAAAGCGCACCACGTTGTCGTCCATCGGATAGATCCTCCCTAATTACGATTTCCCAGCATGGACCCACGACGCGGCCCCGCCGGCTTCGGTTCAGGCGGCTTCACCGCCTCCCGCTCCCGCTTGTCCAGCAAGCCTGCAGCGGCATTGAACCAGGACTTCTGCTTCGCCAGCCATGGCTCGGCCGCGATAAGCGCACTCGTTACGGAAACATGCGAGAACGACTCCCGCCATTGTGCCAGGTTCTCCTCGGTCAACTTCACGCACCCGTGCTGGAAGGCGTAGACCCCGTTTTTTCCATTCAAAACCGTATTATTATCTTCCTTCTCTTTCTTCTTTGGGTGTGGGTGTGGGTGTGGGGGCATTGCCATGTCCTCAGCCATGGCATTTGCTAAGTCATTGTTTTCACTGGTTTCCGACGCCAGTTTCGAGACCATTTCGAGACCATTTCGATTACTTTTCGATTGGTTTTCGATTGGTTTTCGCCATCTTTTCGATGCGTTTTCACTCTGTGTTCGCGAAAAATTCGATACAAAGTCACGCTCTTTCCGAAGCCTTTTCTGCTGCCATTTACCATCGCTATTGAGGACGAAAAACCGGCTAAGTAATCTGGGGACGATGAAGTTGAAGGTGCGCCCGTGCAGGCTTCCACCACAATATGCATTGAGCGCGCGGTGCATCCACTTCAGATCATTTGGCAGAGCACAGTCAGGCCGCCGCCAAGCAAGCATCAGAAGGATCAGGTAGCAGCCGTGCTCGCGCGCATCGAGGTCGGCAGTGTCCGCGAGATAGGCGTCAGTCCACAATGGCAAGGCGGGGAACTCAGCCATCAGATCCCCCCTTCGGCTCAAGTGCATCGGCCAACGCACGTATGCGCCACGCATCACTCACGGCCCGCTGCAGTGCGACCTCATCCACTCCTGACAGGCTGGGCCATCGCTCCAGGATGGCAGCCGCCGCTGCGCCCATGGCGTCAGCCGTAGCGCGTGCGTGATCGCGAATGGCTTGGCGCTCAGCGGTTGTGAGGTGCGGTAATTTGCCCTCCGCGCTCTGTGCGCTTTCGGACACACTTGCCTGTTGACAAGGTATAGTGTCGCTATGCTTAAAATACATTGGTAGCCTCCACATCAGGCTGCTTTCTGACGCCCTTGGTTGGTTCGGGCTTCAGTTCTTTCAGGCCGGGGTCGCAGGGAGGCTCCGGCCTGATATTTTTATGCCGCTACGCCACGCGCTTCTGCATACGCCCCATCCTCGACACCACTCGGTTCGCCGCTTCGCCGATGGTCTCCCAGTTATCGTCGAGCGGCTCGCTGGCGACCGTGCCGCGAAGCGCTCCCCATTCCTTCAACACCTCCTCCGCCTCGGAGATCGACCGAACGACGGCGTAGCGCAGCCGCAGGACCGCGCACCTCGCCTGGAAGGCCCTCTGCGCGTCCGACAGCCGGCCGTCGGCGTTCTTCACTTCGAGGAAGGCGACGCTCTTGTCCGGCAGCACCAGGACGAGGTCGGCCACGCCGGGGAATACCCCGAGGCGACTGAAGTAGATGCGCGCCGAGGGCTTCACGAGCCCGCCATTCGGGCAATGAAACCACATCAGCCGCGGGTGCGCCGCCATGCAGAGGAACTCCACAATCCCCGCGTGTATGGCGTCCTCGCGCGTGGCGCGGATCGGATGGCCGAATAGGTCGCGAGGGCGCTTCATGGCGCCCACTCAAGCCGCCGCGCCGTCGCCTTCAGCCGGTCGCAAAGACTGCGCCGCGAAGTCCGCACAGGAACGAAGCCGTGCTCAAGGAAGCGGATGGACGCCCGGTAGTCCGCTGGCTGCGGATCGATGATGCGGCCGACGCCCGGAAGGCGGGCGGTGTCGAGGGAGAGGCTCACCACATCCCCTCCCCGATGCGCAGCCGGTGCCGCGGGCGCGGCACGCCATTGCGGCGCATGTAGCGGCTGATACTGTAGAGGACGGTCGTGTGGTCCTTGCCGCCGAACCATTTCCCGATCTGCGGCGTGGACAGGGTCGTTTCGCTGTAGAAGCGCCACATGGCATCGCCGCGCGCATACGTTATGCGGCGCTGCCTGCTCTGCGACAGGATGGCGTCGACGGGTATGTTGTGCTGCCGCGACACTTCCAGGAGGATGCGCTGGGGGACGGAAGCGTTCGCCCTGGCCTTCGCCACCTCACGGTGCCATTGCAGCTCGCGCTTCGCGTCCAGAGCCCGGAAGCGCCGCCTGGCCGCCTGAACCAGCGTCAGGTTTGCCTTCTGCAGCTCGGCGCGTTCTGCTTCCCGAGCCGCCGCTTTCGCAGCCGCCCGCCGCGCCGCAAGCGCCTCTATCTTGAGCCATAGAGGCGAGTGGCTGTCGGACGCATGGCCGAAGGCGGAGAAGGTCATGCGGCCGCGTCTCCAAACAGCGGGCCATGATCTGCCGGCTTGCCGACCTGTCTGGCTTTGATGCTCGCGCGGGCGCGTTCGTCAGGCCCAGCGAGGCAAAGCGACATGCGCCGCTCAATATCTGCGAGGTATTCCGGCTCTCGCTCGATCAGGACGGCGGAGAAGCCTTCACGCCATGCCGCTTCGGCTGTGGTTCCGCTGCCGGCGAAGCAGTCAAGCACAACACCCTTCGGCGGTGTCACCAACCGCACGAGGTATTGCATCAGGTCGAGGGGCTTTACGGTTGGATGTTTTGAGCCGATGCGGTCTTCTGCGTCGGCTTTCGCGCTGTAGAAAAAGCGGGCGGCAGAGCCTGAGTCGCCAACCGGCACGCGCGGCGAATGTCTACCTTTCAATCCGTTGAAAATGTCTCGCGCCGAACTGCTTGGCTCACTACCGCGCACTTCACCTTGCTGCCCAGGCGCATCAGGAAACCCCGCCAGCACTTCATCCGAGCCGTCGTGGATGACGTTGGCAGGCCAGCGGCCTAAGCTGTGTGGTTCTTTATGGATGATCGGCGCTTCGCCGCTTGTGAAGAACTTAACCTTCGCCAACCCCGTCGCGTCGTGAGCCGACCACGGCTCGCCTTCGACCCGACATCCATCAATGTTAATCGCCCCACACCCCCAGCGTAGCACGTTGGCGGCGATGGTCGCTTCCGATAGCGGCTTGCGAGCTAGGCAGATCGGCTCATAGGCGGGCTTGAGAGCGCTCCCTAGCCCGTCAGGAACAATCGGTTTGCCGCACCGACTGCAATTTTCCCATGCTCCGCCAGCTTGTGACTGCGATTGTCTGGCCAGAGTTCCAAGTTGCTTCGCGGATTGTTCAAAGGTGCGTGGTCGATGTGATGGACGCACTCCGTTCGTGTCAGAGGCCGCCCTATCCATTCGGCCATCACCAGTCGGTGCTCCATAACGTAGCCGTCCGCCCGCGCCATCGTCCGAAGATGATCCGGGCAGCGGACGTACTTCACCGACACGTAGTTCCCCTTGCGGTTCCGGTAGGTTACTCCGCCCTTCCACGCCGGATTTTTTTCTCCGTACACCGGACGGCCGCGCCGCCCCTTCATGTTGCCTGCAAAGGGTTTCAGATGTTCCGCGTGAGCCTTCGCTCGACAGGAGTGGCTGCAATACGTTTTTTCGTTCCGATCCCGGTGGGATGGCGCTCTGTAAATCCGCTCTCCGCAGAGCGCGCACGGAGTCCTCGTCGCCCGAACGCGCCCCTTGTTGCAGATTGATATCCGTCTCGCGTTGCATTCCGGCGAGCACGTTTTGTTTCGTCTCGCTTGAAACCGACTCCGCGGCGTCCAGTCCGTTCCGCAAACCTCGCAAGTCCTGAGAACAGGAACAGCGTTTTTGCGTGGCATCTAACTTCTTCCCCACATTTAGAGATTTCGGAAATCCTGATCCGTATAAGTACAGGATCATGTGTCTTATTTCAAATCCTGCATCCTCTATTGCACATGCAAGCCGATGATAGTTCTTGTCGGCACCAAAGGCGACGAGATGCCCACCTGGCTTTAGAACGCGAAGGACGGCGGCCCATGTCTCGGGCTGGAAGGCAACGTCGCCGCCGTCCCATTGCTTGCCCATGAAGCCGGTGCCGATGCGGCTTCGTCCAGCCGGGGAGTTCACATTGAGAGAGGCTATTCCAGTGCCGCCCGGTTTATTGGCGGTCAGGTGATAAGGCGGATCGCAGACGACGGAGTCGACGCTGTTCTCGGGAAGCGTCGGCAAGACTTCGAGGCAGTCCCCCGCGAAGAGAGACACCCGGCCGCTTAGGAAGGTCTGACACTCAGCCACGCACCGTCTCCAGTTCAGACGGCTTTACCGGCCCTTCACGCATCCAGCGCGCTTCACGCTCGTCTCTGTCTCGCGGCGCTATGGCCCCAGAGCGGATGCATTGCTCGCGCCACGCCTTAAGGGCGAGGCTGTATGAGCGATGGCCATCCGTTGCGCTGTCGGGCTCGCTCATGCCGCCCTCACAGAGAGCCGTGTGTGCGGCCCGCAGTAGGAGGAGTCCTCCACCCGCGGCTCGCCGCAGAACGTGTATGGCGCGCGCTCGCCCTGCGGCCAGCGGCAATGCCATGGCAGCAGGTCCATGAGCGTCAGCCTGAACACGCGCGGCGGCGGCCTTGCGGGCTTCACTGGTGGCGTATAGGCGCGCCGGGCGACAGGAGCCCGCACGCGCTTGTAGATGCGCACAGGCGCGACACGCGGGCGCCGCTGGCCTGACATGCCGAGCCGGTGGATCTTGCCAATCACGGCGCTGCGGGTCAGCCCGCCGCCCATCAGCGTCGCGACATGGCTGCCGGTGTGGCCTTCGCTCCATAGCACCCGCAGCCGATCGACCGCCGCATCCGTCCAGTCGAAAGTCCAGGTGCTGCGCACTACCGCTCCTTGGCCGGCCCGCCCCGCAAAATGCGCGGCATGAACTCCACGTCCATCTCGTCATAGGGCGACGGCAGATTGCCCTGCGGCTCCTTCGGCTTCGCCATCTGGTAGATCGCCCGCACATTCTCGGCGGCGTATTGCATGGCGGCGCAGGCTTCCGAGATGCGCCCGACATTGACGCTGTAGGCCACCGACAGGACGTGCTGCTCGGTGCCCAGCACATGGTGCAGGTATGCCGCCTTGATGATTTCCTCAGTCGTGAGGGTGGTCTTAGCCGCCACTGGCCCACCTCCTCTCCAGGACGGCCCAAAGCTCGTCGATCTTACGCCGCCGCTCTTCGTAGCCGCGCTTCACGGCCGCGCTCTCGGCCTTCAGCCGCCACGCCTCGGCGATGTGCTGGCGGGTCTTGCGCAGCGTCTCCGCACGGAAGGGTATGACGGTGCCCATGTCACTCCGCAGCCTCCGTCGCCTCTGCCCAGCCCCAGAGGTCATCGGAAACCTCAAGGCGCGGATCGGCCTGGTGCAGCAGCCGCTTGTAGGGCTTGAAGTGATGTGCCGGGATGTAGCCCTTCCTCCGCCAGTGGCAGACCTTTTGCGGCGTGGACCGCAGCACGCGGGCCGTGGCTGCCGGCCCGCCAAAATGCGCGATCAAAGCCGGAATTGTCTCGATGCGGCTTGACATGAGGCAGTCACATACAATTATGGTATATTCCTGTCAATATCAGAATGCTTGATAGGCTAAACAACCAAATTGAGGCACCCCATGCAAATCGCCATGGCTAAAGAGAGTCGAGACAGTTTCGCGGTCGAGGTCGGGAGACGGTTGGCATCTGCCAGAGCCGCCGCCGGCCTCTCTCAGGTCGACTTTGCGCGCCGCCTCCGCGTGCCTGTGGCAAATCTCTCAAATTGGGAAAACGGCTGGGCCATGGTGCCGCCGCTTTATGCGACCAAGATATTCATGCTGCTCAGGGTGACCAGCGACTATCTCTATTTGGGCAATCCGTCAGGGCTGCCGCACGATCTCTACGAGAAGATGTTTCCGCCCCAGGACATCAATAAGTCTGCTTAAATCGTAAGAGCTTTGTGGCCTGGCGGCCCTCCGCCTTGGTCTGCTGCCGGTAGTTCTGCCGAGCGCAGCGATACAACTCCTGTAGCACGAATTCGCGGTCTTTTGGCTTTCTCGGGTAGTGCCTGGCGATCATTTTTGCCGCAACCCCCAAGGCATCATCGTTCTCTAGCCTCTCGTTGGGGTCGGGCACGGGTATAATTCCCAGAGTGAAATAATCCGCCCAGGCGTAGGACTTCCTGATCACAAAGTCCCTCGTCGCCCATTCCAGCGGTGGAACCATGTCCGCCATGTTCATTGCCCGGCGCCGGAAGAGGGCGAGGCGGGCAGCTTCTATATTGCTTCGGCTCCCCATCAGACGTCCCATCCGTTTCCTGTTTGTCCCAGCGTACGTTTCTGTACGGTTCCTAGATCACATTCAAGCCGTTTAGAAAATATACGAGCCATACAAAAATCTGCCACCTCCCCCTTGCGCATACAATTCGATTGTAGTAGGTGTCTGTGGTCGGGCACAGAGCCAAGGGGGGAGAGAAATGGCAGAGAACGAAAACGGCGGGACGGTCGGCACGATCAGTCTCCGGGATTTCTTTGCAGCATACGCACTTGCTGGACTGACCGCCCATCAGGGGGTTGAAGCGGACCCGGAAGAGGTGGCCACAGACGCCTACGTGATGGCTGAAGCCATGCTCGCCGGGCGAGTCCAAAACAACCTTGAATGATCAACTTTGGCAAAGGGAGCCCCCCATGGCAACCGGAAATAATTCACCAACCCGTGATTGCAAAAGTTTGCCAACTCACGACATCCGCCGGGCGCTCGACACGGTCGCCCTCGCGCTTGAGGCGGATGGGTATGAGCCGGAGGAAATCGGGGCCGCCATGGTCGGCTTTGCGTTTTCCCTGATCGCGCAGAGCGTCGGCCCGGAGCACGCACAATTCCTCGCCAGCACCCTGCACGATGTCCTGGCGAAGGAGTGGCGGCAATGAGCCTGCATCGCACCTACGACCACTGGGTCAGTACTAATCCCGACGACGAGTTCCTCGGCCCGGAGCCGGAGGACGAGGACGAGATCCCCGAGCCGGTCGTCGAGGATGTCTGGCACCCAACCCGCAGGGAATACGTGACCACCGTCACCTTCGCGAGCGGCAATAAATTCACGATCGTCCAGGCGCACGCCGGCCCCTTCGTGGGCGACTACGAGATCCATGGGCCGGGCTACTTCGCCGATGGCTACCTGGACCCGCAGGATGCGATCGAGCGGCTGTGCGATCCTGAAAGGAGGGACTGGTAAATGGCAAACTGGCAGCTCTTTATCACCGTTATCATCGCTGTTGGCATCGCATCGCTTCTCTCTGGTCAAGGCTGACCATGATGAGCAGCATTTTTGAAGATGCCCTGTCGCTTCTCGCGCTCGTGGCAGCGAACATCGCGGTCGCGCTCATCCTCTACGGCTTCGCGCCGGAGATCACCGCATGGGCAACCAGATGAATAACCTTCACCCGCTCTTTCGCGCCGCCTTCGACGACCTGCGCGACGGCAACGCAGCCCTCGCCCGCGCCGCGGCCAAGGGTAAACTTAATCCCGATGGGACACGCCAAAATGATGCTTCAAGCAAACCAAGCCCGTGTGAAGGAACTCCTTCTCTACAACGAAATGAACGGACTATTTACGTGGAAGAAGCGGATGAGCAGTAAGGTTAAGGCTGGCGACATAGCCGGAGGACCAAGCAACTCCAAGGGATATTGGGTTATTACCTTAGATGGCTGTCCCTTATTGGCGCATCGCTTGGCATGGTTCTATGCGCACGGAGTAATGCCGCCAGCACATGTCGACCACATCAACGGCATCAAGGCCGACAATCGCATAGCCAATCTGCGTCTCGCCACTCGTTCCGAGAACATGCGCAATAGCCGTGTCCGCCAATCGACTTCAGGGCTGAAGGGGGCACATCGGATCAAAGAGCGGAGGGGATGGGCCAGCAAAATCCAGAAAGAAGGAAAGAGGTTTTACCTCGGCTACTTCGCCACGGCGGAGGAAGCGCACGCCGCCTATGCCAAGGCAGCAACAGAACTTCACGAACAATTCGCGAGGACAGTATGAGCCACTATCCCATGATGCGGTCAGACGACGACCCCTACTACGTGAGCCCGGAAGAGGAAAAGCAGATGGAGGCAGATACCGAGGTCGAGGAGCTGCACGCGGAAGCGGCCCGGCAGGCGATCGTCATCGCCGACCTGGACGAGGCGCTGACGAAGATCGCGGAAATCGCCGGCGACTACGGCGACGGCGCACCCGACGACCACTACCTCGCGCATATCCTGCTGCAGTTGGAAGGCATCGCCACGAATGCCCTCAATGAGGCGCGCGGCACTCACAGGAAGGCGCTTGAAGCGCTCGAAACCGCACGGAAGACACTGCCATGAGCGAAGCAAACGATGCCGGCCACGAGCCGGTCAATGAACTGCTGGCGGCACTTGCTGCCGCGCAGGCGGAAATGTCGAACGCGCCTTTCAATCGCGAAAACCCGCATTTTCGCAGTAAATACGCCGACCTTGCCAGTATCCGCGATGCCACCATGCCGGCTCTTACGAAGCATGGGTTGAGCGTTCACCAGGTCACGACATTCAACGGCAATGGCATGATGCTGGTCACGCGGCTAGGCCATTCAAGCGGCCAATGGATTACGAGCGAATATCCGCTTCCGAACTCCAGCAAACCCCACGAGATGGGGTCCGCGATAACTTATGGCCGGCGCTATTGTTGGGCATCGATTTGCGGGATCGCCGCCGAGGAAGACGAGGACGGGAACGCCGCCCAGGAAGGCGCGAGAAACGGCACCCCTGCCCGTGCCGTCCCAGCGCGCAAGTCGTCTGCGGCGGCCAAGCGTGACGGCGATTGGCCGGCATTCTTGAGCGCCATCGCAGACTGCCAGTCGGCGCGTGAAGTGGAGAAGCTGCGCCGCGAATACCGCGCCGAGCGATACCCCGCCTGGAACCAGGACTGGAAGAACGTGGCGGAGGAGGAGTTTGAAAAGCGCCTCGCCGAGTTCTCGCAGAGCGACCTGAAGCAGACGCTGCAGGACAGCGTCGCGGAGAAAGAGCCGGACGAGGACGGGCGGGCCGATGCCCATCTGCGCGATCGGATGATCGAGCACATCCAGGGGACGACCACCGAGACAGAGTTGCTGGTGTGGCGGGAGTCGCCGGAGTTCCGACGCGATCTCGCCTCCCTGCCGCAGATGATGCAGATGGCTGTGCGCAAGGCCGGCGCCACGAAAATGAAGACGCTGCAGATGGTGGGGCAATAGTGAGCCGGGCGCTCCTCGTACTGCGCAATGCTGCCGATCGCAGCAAGGCCGCGCACTGGATCGCCAAGGCGCCGCCGGGGACGCGGGTTGAGTTCAGGGCAGTGAAGCGGTCACTGCCTCAGTCGGCGCGCATGTGGGCATTCCTGACCGAGATCGCCGCGCAGGTGAAGTGGCACGGAATGAAGCTCAGCGCTGCCGACTACAAGCTGATCTTCCTCGACGCTCTGCACCGCGAGGTGCGTGCCGTGCCGAATTTGGATGGCACGGGCTTCGTGAACCTCGGCCGCTCGTCATCCGATCTCTCGAAGGAAGAGATGGCGGATCTGCTGGCCCTCATCGAAGCCTGGGGCGCGAAACACAATGTGAAGTTCAATGACCCTGCGGGCGCCGCCGCATGACAAGCGCATCTCGACGGAGCTCGGCTGTGCATGGCTCATGGCCCTCTCGACGCTGTTCTGGGCCATCGTCGCAATCATCTGGTTTTTCTAGGGAGGAGCAAGCCGCATGAACAGGGAACGCACGCGTCGAAAGCTGATGGATGAGACTGCCGCGTGGATCAAGATGCGGCGCACTGAAGGCATCAAGGACGAACTCATAAAGCAGGCGCTGATAGCCGCCGCTTTGATGCTCTGCTGCGAGAAAACCGGCACGACGTGGAAGAATGTCTACAAAATGACCGACTGGCCAAAATGAGGGAGGAGCCCATGCCGAAAGCGGAGCGCCAGGAGGAGACATTCGACGAGCAGACGGCTGTGCGTCCCGTCTTCTGCCGCAAGTGCCGGGACACTGGCATCTGGCAGGATGACGAGCGGCGCTACCACTACTGCGACTGCAAGGCCGGAGTGGACGCCAAGGCCGAAGACGAGGAAGGAGGCGATTAAATGAAAATTCAGGCATCCGACCTCAAAGACGATGATCCTGTGCCGCTGCGCATGGCCCCAGACCTGTTCTTCCCGCTTGGCGGCGTGTCGCTGGCGATCTTGCGCAAGCAGGCTCGGGCTGGACGCCTTGACGTGGAGCGTATCGGCAAGACAGAGTTTGTCACCCGCCGCGCCATTCAGCAAATGAGGGCCCGATGCCACGACAAAAGAAGCCCCCCCGCCTCTGGCTCAGAGGAGACGGAGGCAGAAGACGCCGATGGGTCATCCTCGACGGAGACGTCCATAAGCGCACAGGATGCTCTGAGGATCAGATTGCAGACGCCGAAGCCGCCCTCGCGCGCTACATCGCGGAGAAGCGCAAGCCGCGCACCAACGCCCGTCGTGCAACTCAGGCCAACCTCGGGGACATCCTGACGCTCTATCTGGACCTGAAGGAAGCCACGATAGCCCGGCCGCGTGACTTGCGGGCACAGATCGGCAGGCTGAACGAGTTCTGGGGCGGGATGACCGCCGACGCGATCAAGGGCGAGATGTGCCGGCGCTATGTCGCCGAGCGTGGCGCAAAGATTGGGGCCCGGCGTGAGCTGGAGATCATGCGCGCCGCCGTCCACCACTACGCCAAGGAATACGGCCTCGACGTGACGCCTAAATTCACCCTCGGCGAGAACCACAAGTCGCGCGAGAGATGGATGACCCGCCCGGAAGCGGCACGTCTCCTCTGGGCGGCGTATCGCTCACCCTATCACCAGCACATTGCCCGGTTCATCTTGATCGGGCTCTACACCGGCACCAGGCATAGTGCGATCCTCGGGCTGCAGTGGATGCCGAACACGACGGGAGGTTGGGTTGATTTGGAACGTGGAGTCCTTCACCGTCGAAGTGCGGATCAACGCGAAACCAACAAGCGACAGCCCCCTATGCGCATCCCGTCCAAGCTGCTTGCGCATCTACGACGCTGGAAGCGTCTTGACATGGGAGTGCGCGCCATCATCCGATACGAGGGACTTCCTATTGCTCGTATTGAAAAAGCTTTCCGAGGCTGTCGAGAACGAGCGGGGCTTGGACCTGAGATAACGCCGCACGTCCTCCGTCACACCCGAGCCACATGGCTGGCGCAGGCTGGCGTTCCGATCTGGCAGGCGGCAGGCTCGCTCGGCATGACGGCGAAGCAGTTCGAGGAGACTTATGGACACCATCACGCAGACTTCCAGAAGGAAGCGGCGGAGGCGTATTGAGGGATGAGAACGGAACGGAATTTGGGAATGATTGCGCAATGATACGCCATGATTTCCCGCAACCAAAGGCGAACAAACGGCCCTGCACGAAACATGAAAAGCGCGGAATTCCGCCATTTCGTTAGGTGCAACGCTGCTTTGGGAGCAGGGGGTCGCAGGTTCAAATCCTGCTGCCCCGACCAACAAAATCAAAGACTTAGCGGTAGTGGCGGGGTGGTTCTGATACAATTGGGAATGATTGGTGCAATGATACCGCAGTGCAGCATGACCGATCCAGCCATCATCGAAACTGCGGCGCGGGTGCTGATCGCTCGAATGGAGGAGATCACTGAGCACCCGGCCTACAAGTCCGTTTGGACCGTCAACCAGTTGCACGTCGGTCCATACGCAGGACCAAACTGGAAACCTCAGTTCGATGCGTTGAAGGCAGCACTCGCAGGCAAGGATACCGTCACGCCCCTGATCCGCGCCGACGCACTGGAGAAGGCGGCGAGGGCATTTGAGCCGGACGAAGATGGTCACGACAGCCACCACTGCCGCTTTACAGCAGAAGAGATCGCCGCCGCCATTCGCGCCTTGAAGCCCGCCAGCCCGTCGCCATCTGCCGACAGCGCCTGACGCCCTAACCTCGACCCGCCCCCTCACGGGCGCCGGGCGCACCCATCACAGCGGCGTGGCAGTCGGAGCCCCCGCCGCCTCGGCGCGGATCTTGTCCACGATCGATCGCCACCATGACACCATAGCCTCGGCAAATGCCTCTCCGGTCAGCGGCGGATGCTCGTCGCTCTCCTCGTTGCCGGCGGTGGAGCTGATGGTGCAGAACGAGCCCGAAGGAAGCTGAAAGGATTTCTCCTGCTGCGGATCGGCGGTGACGCTGGACCCGTCTTCCAGCCAGATGACGGCTGGAGCCTCGGTAGGGAAAATGGTCAGATTGATGCTCAAGGCTTACTCCTATTTGGTTTCCCAGTCCCAGGACTGGCCGCAGGGATTGCCGGAAAGCTGATGGTGGCGGGCGCAGCCACGCGACAGGCAGCAGGGGATCACCTGCTCCTGCGGACGCGGCACTACAGGCGGGCGATGCTCTCCAAGCCAGAGGAGCATCGCCAGCGCAATGAGGCCGCCCATCGCATTGCTATTTCGGAGACTTGCGCTGTGCGGCCCGCGCCTCTTGCGGGTGAAGCTGGGAGAGAGCGGCCAGCCCTGCGGCGGAGATGGGCAGGCCATACTTCTTCAGGATGGAGATGAGCTTGTCGTCGAAGACCACGAAATTGTGCGAGACTGTTTTTTCGGCGTCCGCAAGCTCTGCCTCTGTGTTTTTGATCGCCGCAGCAGAAGCGCCCCGCTCCTTCAGCGTAGCCAACTGCTGACGCAGCATGTCCACGCGGCCTACGTTTGGGCGCGAGCCTTGGTCGAGGTATTTGATGCCGGGTATGCCCATCTCTTTGAGCTTCTCGGTTCCCGTCGCAAATTTACCGCCACCAGCTAGCTCGCTGTAAACTCCTGCACCGCTTTTAGCGGCGTTGCCGATCTCTTTCCGCCATGCGTCGTAGGTCTGCTCCACGCGCCGTTCCATCCTATGGAGATCGCCCGTCGAAGTGTTTTCCGGGCGGCCCATATACTCGTCATAGGCTTGCCGATGTTCAGCCTCTAGAGCCTTCACTTTCTCAGGATCACCAGTCTGAAGCAGCTTCTCCCGCACCTGCGGGCTTTGCTCGCTCAGCGGCTTGTCCCAGTCGAGGAAGTGCTCGGGGTGGGCGGCGATGTCGACTTCATACATCTTGCCGAGATCGGAGAGAGCGTCGAAGTTGTTGATAGCGTCGTGAAACTCTTGCCTCCGCGTACTCTGGCCTGCGTTATCGGCATATTCCTGAAGATACCGCAGAGCCTCCTTCTTTGCCTCCTGCCCAGAAAAACCTGCTTTATACGCAGACTTCAAAGCGCTCGCGACGTGTCCCTTCACAACGTCGTTGGCTCGATACGTTGCATTCGCTCCAGGCTTGTAACTCCTTGCTACTCCCTCATTCTCAGCGAAATACAGCCCATGCCCGTAAGCCTGCGCGCCCTCGCCCGTGCCGATCGCGCTGCTGTCAAAGCGCTCGAAGTCGTGCGGCGAGCCGTGGTAGGCGCGGATGCCGGGACGTAGCGCTAGCCTCGCCTTCACCTGATCCGCTGTCTCCATGCTTGCGCCTTTCAGCGCATCAATCGCCGCATGATGCGATGCTTCAAAGCCGCGTGGAAATGTGTATTGCGATGCGATGTTGTCGAGGCCCACGTCGTTCGCCATTTCGAGAACGTTCTTAACGATCTGCCGAGACTGCTCGCCGCGGGTCTGACCAGCGGCTTTCACCGCTGCTTCCACCTTGTTCGTATCAACGTCCCTGCCGAGGTCGCGAATGATGGTGGCGGGGACATGCCTTGCGCCAAGCTCGCGCAAAGCCTCAAGCCGGTGCTGCCCCTCAATAACGTCGCCACTGTCATCCACGATGAGGCGTTCGACATAGCCATCGTCGCTATTCATCTGGGACTTCAGCGCATCAACCCGCTTACGCTGAGCCGGGTCGTTCATTCGAGGGCCGCCGGTCAGCTTGTTGATGTCCACATCGGCATCCCCAAGGACAGTGCCGTGAGTGGAATGCCCCTGTACCGTTTCCCATACATCTTCTTTCGGCGGTCGAATATCGTGGTAGGCTTTGATGCCCATCCGTAGCGAGTTTGCCTCGGCCGGGACAACCGACGACCCACCCATTACCGTCAGGGCCAGGTCGGCCCCCTGCTTCACCGGATCGACGTTCGGATCGCCAAACTGCGTGAACGGCTGAACTGCCCCCCTGACAACGGCGTCCGTCGCGGCCTGCCCCGCCATCCCGGCGCTGTTTATGCTCCCCAGCGGGTCATTCCACAGCGCCTCTGCCGCCATTGGCGCCGCCTGCCACATCTTCTGCGCCCCGCCCACGGCCCGCGGGCCGAGCGATGCGAGGTCAGACCAGAAGCCCGGCTCGACTGGCTGCCCTTCCTGCGCCCGTCGATGCTTGGCCGCGTAAAGGGCCCTGGAAGGCTCCGGCATGCCTTGGGACGCATCGAACGCCCCGGCAATGCGACCGGAGAACGGTAGCGGAGCCTGATCTCCCATTACCCTGTCGCGCTCGCCGGCGTTCAGGTAAACCTTGAGCGGCGCCCGCTGCTTCAGCGCCATCTGCAGCAGTCGCGGATCTACCTTCGCGCCAAATATCCCGCCGCGCTGGCCGTCGCCGAAGATGCCAGGCATGTCATGGTGCCGGCATAGAGGCGCGCTGTGTCAGCGTGCCGCCGCGCGAGTATGTCTGCGCCTGGATCAGGCTCTCTAGCGCCCCGCCGAACAGCCCAGCATACTTCTCCACGCCCTCGCCCTCCAGGGCGTTCAGCATCTCCATGATGGTGCCGTAGAGGTAGACGTCCGGCGATCGGAGCAGCAGCCAGTTCGGGTTCACCACCGTCAGCGACGGCACCATGGCGTAGTAGAGGATGCTGAGCTGCGCGCTGCTCCTCGCATGCAGCGCCTGCTGCGCCAGGCTGGGATCAGCCAGAGTCTGCGTGCCGGCGATGGTGTAGAAGCCGCTGCTGTCGCTGGTGGTGCCCACGTTCTCGCTGAACCACCCAGGCTCGGCATACTGGAGCAACCGCGTCGGCGATGTGTTCGCCACCACGCGCTTCATGGCGAGGAAGTCCGGCGGGAGCGATGCCGAGCCATTGATCAGCGTCAGCGTCCCCTCCGTCTCCATCTCCGCCAAGCGGAAGTCCGGCGATTTGTTGATGCGGCTTTCGCACAGCGCCACGCAGTCGTCGACGATGGTGGAGGCCGCAGGATCGCCCGTCCGCTCGATCCATGCGAGGGCAGCCGCGCGAAGGCCAGCAAGGTTGTCGAGTGCCATCAGAACCTCTTGTCCGTAGTGCGCAGAAACAACCAGTCATGCGACCGCAATTTCCGCTTCATAAAGAGCACGAACTCGCGCGATCCATATGACAGGCCGCTCTCGGTCAGCCATTGCTCGATAACAATGGGCGGGACGCTGGCGATGTGGTGGAAGCTCTCGCTCTTCTGCGGTTCGTTCTGCAGCTTCTTGTTCCATTCCAGCGTCGGCGACACATCGGGATCGTGCCGCTGTATCGTGAACGTCTTCCCGTCGCTGCTGGGATGAAAGCGCGTTAGGATGCTCATGGCGACACCGCGGCCGACCAGCCGACCGAGAGCGGTACGGCCGCAGGCGCGGAACTGAAGTTCAGTCGCAAAGCCGGAGCTCTGCGATCCTCGTTGATGGCGCCTGGACTACCCAGGCCCTGGTAGAACGCGCCGCCGCCGCCAAGGGCCGTGGATGCCCCGCCAACGGGCCGGGCGCTCTTCCGCCACTCGGGGTAGATCGTGTTCCAGAGGGCCGCTGTAGCCGCATTGGCGGGGTACAGGCGCACATTGCCGTCCTTGGCGATGTTAAATAGCTTGGTCTGAATGTCGTGCGTCGTCTCGGCGCCGCTCGGCGTCCACGTCTCGATGCCGCCCTGCTCGCTGTAGAGCGTCTCATAGCCGGTGCCGAGCGCAGGAACTCCCGTGCCCACAGCCGGCGTTCTGAACCGGCAATTGCGGAATTTGCCGGCGTAGATCGTAAGATCAAGCGTCTGCCAGGTGGTCCCGTCGCGCCAGTCAAGGAGACAATCCTCAAAGGCCCAATGCACCTGGTCCTTGATCGTATTCACGGCCGAGACGTTCAGCCCGCCGCCGCCGTTCAGCAGAATGCAAGTCGCGCTGTAGGAGCCAAGCACGCAGTCCTTGAAGGTGAAGTTGATATCCCGGTGCGGGCCAACCTCGTTCAGGTTTATCAGGCTCTGGTAAATCGGGTCGGTCGCGACAATGCGCTCGAAGCCGATGATCGACGGCTCGTAGTTGCGCCGATATGCCCGCAGCACCGTCGTGACGCCCGTGGCGCCCACGACACTGCCGCCGACATGCCCGCCCTTGTCGTTGTGCCGGTAGTAGGAGAACGAGCCGACGACCGAGAGGGTGTTGAACGTCGCCGCCGTCAGGTATGACGCGCACGTCGCATTGCCGGTGATGGCGGCGGAGAACGCCGCGGCCAGCACCGCCGGCGTTGCAGAGGCCGCAGTGGCCTGGATGACAGTCGTCCCGCCAGCGGCTGGTGCCGAGCCAGAGCCTCCGATCTGGAACCATATCCTGAATACCAGGGCGGCTGGGTCGGGCGGCGTGATGTCGATATAGCTGCCGGCGGTGAGGCTGCCGGCCGCAGTGAAGTCAAATATCCGCCCGTCATAGGCGACGGCATAGGTGGGAGGCACCGGCTCCGCCAACACTGTCTCGTGAAACCGCCAGGCCCCGAGCAGGACGCTCACGCCGCCGGGTGACGGGTTGCCGGGAAGGTGCGTGGCAGCGCGCGGCTCGAATGTGATGTTGCGGAAGTTGGCGTTCGCCCATCCACCATCCGCCGAGCCAGCCGTCTGCAACTGGATGCCGACGCGGGAGGAATATTCGATGTTCAGGTTTTCCAGCGACAGGTTCCGGTATGGCTGCCCGGTGCCGTTGTTCGCCTGCGTGGTGATGATGCTCGACACAGCCGTCATCAGGCGACCAAGGCGCACCTTGCCTGACCTGATGTGGAAATTGTCGGAACTCAGGAGGAACGGGATGGCGTGCTCATAGGCAGCCGCGCCGCCCGGCCACTCGTCCAGTCCCGTTGCGTCAATAAACAAATGATCGACGGAAATTCTCGTCGGCGACAATACCGGATAGGGAAATCCTAATGCGGCCCTCTGTTCCTGCGGCATGAACTCGGTGGAGGACAGTAGGATCATTGTCCGCACGGCGTAATTGTCGGCGAGCGTGAACATCACGTCCGGGTGCGGCGCCAGGATGAATTCGAGCGACTTGGCGACGAAGTAGCGGGCACGCACTCCATCGGCCAGGCAATAGCCGAAGCAGCGCACCGTCTCATAGATGCCGTCCGCCAGATATATCCAGTGACCTGTAGGGGTATTGCCGAGTTCCAGCAGCCCTGTCTGCACGACACGGCAATAGTTGTTGCCCAGCAGCAGGTGGGCATAACCGTGCATCTTCACGTTATGCAGTTCGAGGATCATGCCCTCGGGAATGACCCGGTTCGACTGGTTGGTGACAGCGAAAGCCGCCGAGGTGACGTTGTTGAAGAGAGTGATATTGGCGGCCGAGTAGGTGTAGGCATATTCGGCATTCTGCTGCGTGAAAATACGCATGTTGTTTTCGACGTTGCCGTCGAACTCGATGCCACTGATGCGGATGCGGCCCGCACCGCTCGCCGGGAGAAACGTGGTGGAGTTGGACAGGAATGTGCTGTCGTATGACCAGAGCCGGGTGGCCGGCTTGGTCAGGGGGTTGACGGTCGGATCGGGGGCGGAGGATGAACTGAGCAGCAGTTGCGTATGCTGCATGTCGTCCATGACGCGGAAGCCGGAAAGCCCCGGCCCCTTGCCGCGCAGTTCCACCCCCTCCGGCCATTCAACGGTGCGCGCGTAATAATACATCTTATCGACGTAGACCGCCTCGGCCTTTGCCAGAGCCGCTGCGTTCGCGCACCAGCAGATCTTGCCGGTATTGTCCGTCTGCGTGGCGGGCGCCTCGTCCTCCACCGCGATGGCCGGCCACCAGCGCAACTGGAACACCGGGCCGGTGATGCGCTTCAGCCGCAGGCCGCTGGTGGCGTATTTGTAGCGCAGCAGCGCCCCGCCAGTGCGAAGGGGCGGATGATCGACGCTCTTGGCGCCGGTAAAGCCGGCATAGGGATCGCGGAATTTTCCGTTGGCAGTGTCGATGAGCGGAAGCTGCGGGCAATTGGCCCGCTCCGTGGTGATTGGCTGCATGACGTGGCCGTGCAGGCCCCAGATGTCGATCGTCTCGCCGCCGTCCGTCAGCACCAGCTCGACGGTCTCGAAGGCAATGCCGGTATGCGCGAGGGAGTATTCCATGGCGACCAGCGCGCCGGTCGCGCCGGCAAATGTGCCGGGAGGAATTGTCTCCGAAGTTAGGGCGCTCAATTCGCTGTCTGGAATGAAGACGGTCCCGCCGTCGCTGCCGAGCGTCGCGTCATCGACGACGAGGAACTGATCCTTTTCCGGGCCGACGAAGATGGTGGTTCCCACGCTCGGTGACGGCAGGCCCAGCATCTCGTCGAGGTCGTCGACGAACTGCATGCCGAACGTCACTGCGGCATTCAGCACCAGCACGGCCGTATCGGCGGACGAATAGATGCAGTCGGCCCGGTGTCCGGCCGGGAGGTCGCCGGCATGGAAGTCCGTTGCGGTGCCGTTGACGAGCTTTTTGAAGGGTTTTACGCCGAGCCCGTTGATGTTGATCGTCGCCGCGCCGGAGACGGCATGGTGCAGCTTGCAGACGAAGGCGAGATTGTCGGCGTAGGCGCTTGGGGCGCTCGGGAGCGACAGGGCGTAGGTGGTGCCGGTGCCGGAGGTCGTCACCGCGCCGCCGAGGTCGAGTAGGAGATTGGCGGTGTCGGCAAGGGTTGCGCGCATGGCGTTGTTGACCGAGGATCTGGCCATGCCCTCTTGGATGCCGATGCCGCCCACCGTCAGGTTGGAGGCCGCAGTGGTGGAATAATCGCGAACACCGGCCATCGGGTGCTTTCCTTCAGGGATTGATGAGGTAGAATGGCGCTGTGAGTGAACCAGCGCCTTTCGAGGATCTGTATATCCCCGAGCCAATGAGTGGCTGTTGGCTGTGGTTAGGCGGATGCAACTCTGGGAAATACGGACAAATAAAACAGCACGGGCGGCTCGTTTACGCGCACAGACTTGCGTGGAAGCTTTACCGCGGCGAGATACCGACGGGCCTTTGCGTGCTCCATAAATGTGACACGCCTCTTTGCTGCAACCCAGATCACCTTTTTCTCGGCACCTATGCCGACAACATGAAAGATAAAACCCAAAAGGGACGAGCCGTATACGATAGGGGCATACAGCATCATAAGGCCAAGCTTACTGAAGCACATGTGCTGGCAATACGCTCTGACACTCGCAGTCACAGCGCCATCGGGCGGGACTACGGCATCGGCCAAGCACAAGTCACAAGGATAAAGAACCGCCAACGCTGGGCACACCTTTAGCTATCTTTGGCCAAATCTTTGTCCTACGCCAGTGTTTATATTCCCGCCGGCATTGCCGCCGTATTGGCCGCCCGTGTAACTGCTGCCGCCGCCCCAGCCGCCTGAGCCGCTCCAGCCGCCCATGCCCCTGCCGCCGCTGCTCCCGCCGCCGCTGCCGAAGATGCCGCCCATGCCCCTGCCGGCACCTCCGGCCAAGTCAGCGGCCTTCCCGAGGATGTTGCCGGCCTTGTCGATGATGTTGCCGTTCTCGTCGATCGTCGCCTCGCCATTGCGCAGGTAGCTTACGAGTTTACCCGTAAGTCGGCCGACGCCCGCTCCCGCCGCTGCGCCGCCTAAGCCACCACCAAGCACGAGACCCCCGACCGCGCCTATTCCTGTGCCGATGTTTGGAGCATTCCAAAACGGCTTTTGCTCGGGAGGCGGCTGGGCCGGCGCGTTTACCGGAGCAACCGGCTGCGTGTTGTTCCCCGCTACCGCATTCCTGATGGCCCTTACCGCCCTGGTGCCGGGTATTGTGGGCGACGGCTGCGCTGACGATACTGCCTGTCCTACGATCGGGGCCTCGTTTCCTGTGTAGGCCGACAGGGCCTGCATGCTTGCCGGCGGAATGGAGGACAGCGCGTCAGGCGGAGGCAGCGGCTGGCTGGTGACTGGCCCCACAGGTGCTGTCCCTGCTGGCGGCGGGACTGAAATAAGCGGCGCTTGAGCGGACCTGACGGAGCGCAGCCCCGGCGGCAATCCCGCATCAGTCATACGCTGCCCTACCGACCCGAATGGAGCGTTGGCCGCAAAGGGCAGGCTCGTCGAGCCGAGTGGTGGCGGTGGTCCTGTTAATCCTGCCCCTGCCGCCAGATTGAGTGGCTGTCGCTGCAGCGGGCTTGGCATTGTCGAGGTCGGCGTAGTCTCCAGCGGCGTGAGCGGTGATGGCGGACTTGCCGGAGTGAGCGATCCGGCAGAGCGCAGAGCCGCTATCTGCTGAACCTGGTCCTTTGCGGCCACCAGTTGCTGCGGGGTAGGTGGAGTAGGACCGCCGCCCCTGAATGCACCGCTCGCAAGCTGTGACTGATCGCCAAAGCGTGACGTCAATGGCGACGGCGGGCCCATCGTCTCGCTGCCTGGCATGGGGCCTTGCGCCATACTCAGCGGAGCCGCAGGGAAGCCGCCTGGAGGCCCTTCCGGGCGCCCCGCAATCAGGCTCTCGAAAGGACGCGGCTGTGGCGCCCTCGGGAAGCTGCCGCTGAACGCGCCGCCCGGAAGCTGCGACTGATCGCCAAAGCGTGATGCCAGCGGCGAGAGAGGGCCATTGAGGCCGGGCGGGGCTTCCCTTCCGATCATGGGCGCAGGCGGGCCGACGCCAGCCAGCGGTGATGGGGGAGCTGCTCCGGTCAGCGGAGAGGGAGGCCCTGCGGCGGACAATTCCTGCGGCGGGCGAGTGCGCGGGAGATTGCCAGGGTTCATGAAATTGGATGGCAACTGTCCCTGCACCTGTGCCGTCGGATTGGTGCTGGCGCTCATCAGCCCCGACGCAGGAGGCACCCTGGCCGAGCCTACTGCCGATTGAGCCGCATAGAGCCGCGAGCGGAAGTCGGGAGCCTGGTTCGGATCGCCGCGATCGGCCATGGCGCTAAGGCTGTTCGGGGCGCCGCCCGTCCCGCCGAATGGGATAGCCCGATCAGCGGCTGTCAGTCCGCCGAGCGGCTGCGCGGGCGGAAACCCTGTCGGAGGCGGCGTTGGAGGACGCCCTGCAATTGTGGGAGAGAACGGCGTCTGCGCCGCTAGCGGGTTGCCGCTGATGTCGAGCCCGGCGTCCTTGAGCTGCTGCATGATGGCCCCGGCATTGCCGGGGTTCTTGGCGATCATGCGGGACGCAAGCTCGGCGATCCGCGCCCGCTGCTCGGCAATGCTTGGCATCGAAGTGCCTTTCGTAGTGCTTTGGAAGGAGGGTCCGCAGTTGCGGAGACCAGCGCAGCGGGCTACAACCGCGCTTTATGGGAGGACGACTTGGCACAAACTCTTGACTACGCTCGCACCATAAGGATGGACGACCGCACGATTAGCGGAGCATCTCGCGACATAACCGGAGAAGCTCAACGGAAGAGACGAATTGCCATCAGGCGGCTTGTCTTCCGCGTATCGCTCGGAACAGCCATTCTCACGGCAATGCTGATCTGGTTTACTATCTAGGGCCGCGCTGCTGCATATACCTGTCGCGCTCGTTGACGTTCAGAGTAATCAGCGGGACGTTCTTCTGCGCCGTCACTGATGCCCCGATACCAAGCGGCCGATCGAAGTGCCGCAGCGCATCCATCCAGCGGTCATTGTTAGCGACGATTGCGGCGCCTTGCTTCATGACGGCAGGGTCGCCGCTCACCAGCATCTCCGCCACCCGCCGCGCGACGTTCTGATTTACGTGCGCCCCGCCACGTCGCACTAGTGCTGTGGCAATCCCAGATATGAGGCCGGTCTTCCAGTCT
>Ga0066652_100000141_pt1 | contig 40642 bp, 51 predicted proteins | sample GraSoiAngelo_101_FD_71413 | JGI IMG/M metagenome (GOLD analysis project Ga0066652, IMG submission 71413) | Grasslands soil microbial communities from the Angelo Coastal Reserve, California, USA - 14_0903_02_30cm | ecosystem: Environmental > Terrestrial > Soil > Grasslands | place: USA... | reverse complement strand
TCGCGCGGATCATTGCTTTCGCCCTTGGCGATGGTGCGAATGCGGTCTGCGAGCACGGGGTTGTCCTGCAATTCGGCAAGTTGCGGATTGCGGTCATAGACTGGCCGCGGCGGTGGCAGCGGAACGCCAGCCATTTGTGTGGCGATGGCATCGCGACCACCTGGCCGCGCATAGCCCGGCCCGGTGAAGGCTGGAGTGAGTGGCACATTGCTAGGAACGACGTTGCTGACGGGCGGTCCGGCCTCGCGCGGCGCTCCAGCGGCGATCTCGTCGGGCGCGGGTGTCGCGGCTGTAGTCGGCGGCGTCGGCTCGCCTCCGAACAGCCCTTTGCGAACGCCAGCCTCGCGCGCTGCACTCTGTTGCTCCTGCTCTTCGAGCCGGGATAATTGTATGGCCCCGCCGATACTCTCGCCGAGCGAGGCTATTCCCTCGCCCACGTTCCTGGGATACGGCGAGCGTTGCCCCAGCAGCGCCTCGGCGATCTTGCGTCGGGTCTGTAGCGCCTCGTAGCTCAGCGGTGAGCCTGGCTTGGCATTGCCCCAGAAGATGGACCCTGGCGGCCGCGGCGTCGTTGGATCGTAGGTGTCGGACATTTAGCTCGCCCTCAAGATCGCGCCCATGACGCGGCGTCGGTCCAAATGCTTGATGCCGCCGATCTCGGCCACGGCTCCGGAGTCGAATTTCTCCACGTCCTGTGCCATCGGGCCGACATGACGGCGCGAGGCCGGATCGGCTTTGAACGAGTATTGATAGATCGGCAGCTTGTGGCGGTCGCCCTGCGGGTCGGCCGCGAACACCGAGCCCATCTTGCTGATGTTCTCTTTGATGCGGCGGTCGGATGGCGCCCCGGCGTATGCCGCGCCGATCTTGCCGCCGGCGCCAAGGATGCCGCCCAGCAAGGCGCTGGTGTTGGCCGACTGGGTTTTGAAGATGTCGAGGTTCTGGTTGAAATTTTGGTTGATCAAGCTCGCGATGTCGGTGGTCGGGATGTTGGTCTGGTTGGTCGCGCCGAACTGCGGGCGCGAGACCTGGCCGCCTGATGTCAGCGCAGAAACCTCGTTGATGGGCTCCTGCCGGTTGGCGTACTGCTCCGTGAAATATTGCCCCCTCGCGGCGTTCTGCGCGTTCAGCATCGCCTGCTGTTGGGCGAAGTTTTGCGCCTCGGCGGCATTGGCGAACTGCCCGCGCGTGGCCGCCTGCGCCGTTGCCTGCTGCTGCGCGGCGTTGCCGAACTGGCCGCGGCCGAGCAGCTGCGTATAGGCTTGGTTCTGCGCTTCGTTCTGGAACTGGGCCTGCTGCTGCGCCATCTGCATCAGGCGCTGCTGCTCAGCACCGCTGGCCGCCGTCACGCCCAGCCGCGCGTCATTGGCCTGTCGGTTGTAGGCGTCCATCGCATTTTGATAGGCCCGCGAGCCGTAGCGGATGCCCTGGTCAGCCAGGGTCTGCTCGATGTGCTGCCGCTCCAGCCCGAGCTGCGGATTGAGCCGGCCGTACAGCGCCTGCTCGACGCGGCCACGATCGGCGGAGAAATCATCGGCCGGCCCATAGCTGCGCGTCAGCGCGCCGGCATCGCCGAGGCCGCCCTGTTGCGTGCCGGTGTCGGCAAACGAAGTCTGCGGAGCGCCGCTGAGCATTGAAGGGCTGCCGGCCGCCGGCGCCCCGCTCACGTCAAGTGGAGTGCCCAGCAACCGGCCAAGGCTGGCGCTTTGCTCGGCACCAGTCGTCGCCAGATTGGTGCGAGCCCGCTGGTTCTGGTCCTGGATTGCCTGCTCGGCCGGCGTCAGTGATGAAGTCTGGGTGAACGCGGGGATGTTGTAGGTCTGGCCCGTGGCCGGATCGGTGAATACATTGTTGCCGGTCTCGGTGTAGGTCAGGCTGCCGGTCGGCGTGACTTGGTTGACATTGTTGAGCCGCGCATTCGCGACCGCGGTGCCGATGTTGGTGGAGGTCTGCGCGCCCGCCGTCAGCCGCGGATCGGGAGGGGTTGGCGGATCACCAAATAAAAAGCTCATGTTTTCAATGGCTTAGGATGCCATCTCCCTAATACTGCGGTGTCAGCGGCCGGATGCCTGGCGGTGACAGACCGGGCAGTGCCTGCCCTGGCTGTGCGCCCATGCTACCGCCTATCGGCGGTGCAGCACCTGCGCCCATCGGTCCTGGTGCCATTGGTCCTGGCGCGGCTGGCGGCATCCCCGGCGTCGGGGGTGGTATCATGCCGGTGCCTGGCAACTGCATACTGCCGGGCGGTACTGGCGGTGCATTAGTTTGTTGCATGAGGGCGCGCGTGATCTGACTGCGCGGGCCTTGCGGTGGCACGATGTCGCCATAGCCGCCGCCTTGATACATGTCCGTCATCACGCGACCTTTCTGTTGCCGGCCCTGTTGTCGTCTTGCATGCCTTGCCGGAACGCGCGCTGGCACAGCTTGCTGTCGAGCCAGTCCTCTTTCGTCAGCAGGCAGAATACGCCGTCTTCGTCGCGGCCGAACCAGCGTGGCACAGTCACAAACTGATAATTCAGCGCCGCCAGTATTCGCAGTTGTCGCTGGTCGGATGCCGGCACTTGGTTGACCACCATCTGACAGCCGCAGTCCATGAACGGATAGGCCAGCAGCCGCAGCGAGGCCGGCGTGATCCACAGATGCCCTGGCAGGGCCGCCCCGCTCATCGACATGGCTTGCGACGATGGCGACATCTCGTGCCAGACAATGCCGGCGATGAGGTCATCGTCCTTGCAGATCCCGATGGCGCGGCAGGGGCCGAAGCCGCGGCCGCCGAGGCGCGGGATCATCTGCGCCACGAACCGCGCCACCAGTTGGTCTTGCCCGTACAAATAGCGCAGCATTAGCTGTCGTCGTCCCCGCCGTCGTCGTCATCCCCGTCAGCAGCGCCATCGTCGTCGTCGTCGCCTTCTGGGGCACCTTCAGAGGCACCAGGAGCGCCACCATCAGGGGCACCTTCGGGAGCGCCTTCGGGTGCGCCTTCGGGTGCGCCTTCGGGTGCGCCTTCGGGTGCGCCACCAGGGGCACCTCCAGGTGCGCCATAGCCTCCGCCTGGGTCGCCATAGGATGCGCCGCCAAACCCGCCACCGCCAAAGCCACCGCCAAAGCCTGCGCCAAAGCCCTCGCCAAATGGGTCGCCGGTAAATGCCGGTTCGTCGGTAAATGCCGGCTCGTCGGGATTAAGCCCCGGCACCGAGGCGTAAGAAGCAGGGGGATTGTCAATTGAAGCGAACGGCACGGTGCCGAATTGATCGGCATACGGCACCGCCCCAGTGTTGGGATTTGCCGGTGAGACCCCGCCAAAGCTCGTTGGTTCATTCTGGCCGAAGCCGGAAAAATTATTGGTGTTGCCGAAGCCGGGAGCACCATAGGTGGTGGTGGCTGTCACTCCCGGAACGTCGGCGATGTTCCCGACCCCTGGGTTGCTGGCGTTTGGTCCGTAACCGGCGTTGGGGCCGAAGGCAGCACTTGAAAACCCGGCGAACGCGGACGGGGAAATGTCTTCCTGGAATCCAGTGAGGCCGACATTGGCCCCCCATCCAGGCGGCGCCGGCGCATTGCCCTGCACGGCCGGGGCGCTAGGCGGTGGGGCGCCAGGCGGCGGAGTGCTAGGCGGCGGGGTGTCAGGCGGGATGTCCGGGATGTCCGGTGGAATGGTCGGCTCAGTTGTCACCGGCGGCATTGATGGTGCCGGCGGAACGTTTCCGGTAATGGCCTCGATGACGTTACTGGGCAGCGGTGGCAGCCCGCCGCGGCTCTCAACCGGCGTCACTGGATTTGCCTCCAACGGATCGACCGGGCCGGTGTAGGTGTACCCCCCCGGCAAACTTGGGCCGATTTGCCCGCCGCCAAGTCCGGGATTGTTGCTAGTCGCAGGTGCCGCCGCCGCTGCGGCCGCTGCTGCTGCTGCGGCCGCATTGGCTGCATTGGCTGCGGCAGTCCCTGGGGTGCCAGTCCCTGGGGTGCCAGGCCCACCACCACCGCTGACAGCGGGCCCACCGCCAGGCCCGGAATTGCCAGGGGCACCGCCAGGCCCGGAATTGCCAGGGGCACCACCACCGCTGACACCAGGTCCGCCGCTTGGTCCACTCGCGCCACCGAATCCAGTGCCGCCGGTGGAACCATCCTCGCCGCCGCCATTGCGCTGCGCTTCCTGCCACAGCAGCATCCGCACCAGCATATTGCGCCGGGCGTTGGCGTCCTGCGGCATCCCCATGTCGGTGTTAGACATCGTAACCCTCCGTTAGACGTTCACGCCGGCGCGCTCGTAGGTGGTCGATAGCGCCAGCAATTCGACATCGGGCGTAGCCTGTTGCGCCACCGTCACCTGCACGATCGGGGCGTGCGCGAATCCGGTCATGCCGATACTGACCCACAGCGTGTTGCGTACCGGCGACAGCCGCACCGAGGGCTGGTCCCATTGCGCATAGGCGGCGATGTCGGCAGGCGGCGGCGGGTTCAAGTCACCAGAGCCGGTGGGTCCCCACTTGCCCTGGTCCCACACGTCCTGCACGCCGGGATCGACGCCCGGCGGGGGCGGTGTCGGGATGGTCACGACGTAGTCGGTGGTCGCCGATAGCTGCGGGTAGAACGGCTGTGCGATGCCACTGCGAAACACCGCGCGGCACTGATGCCAAGTGACGGTGTTCGCGGGGGCCCCGAACATCTCCCAGCCGCCGACCAAGGTGGCCACGTACGGCTTGCCGTCGTCGTAGCCGGTGCGCTCGCATTGCATCACGAGGCCATCCTGCGTGCCGAAAAACATGTCGCCGCGCATGCGGATGAAACACACCGCGTCGTAGCCGAGATAGCGACACCACGCGATCGTCGTGTTGTTGACGACCAAGCAATAGCGGTCGCCCGGATTGCCGCCGGGCGTGGCGATGAACACCGCCGACTTCTCGTCCCACTTCTTGGCGCTCCAGGCCCAGGTGCGCTTCTCGTCCACGGCCTGATGCCACAGCACCTCAATCGGGCGCGTGAGCATGGCCATGTCCAACTGGCCGCCGGTCTTGGTGATCGCCTGCGAGATCGGCACGATGCCGTCCACCGTGAGAATCAGCAGTTCACCGCCAACGGCAACGTGAGCATTCATACCGAGCGGTGGGCTGATGGAGTAGCGACCCTCCTGCCGCCAGTTGGCCGCGTTGGAGGGGTCTGATCCGGTGAAAATCAGCACTTCGCCGAGGTCGGTCACGAACACGCACTTGTCGTCAATGCCATCGCCGGCGTCGATCGACCAATCGGCCCCGAACAGCAGACTACCGCCCTTGGCCGCCGAGCCCGACAGGGGGATTTCCTGCAGCGCGCCGCCGACGCTGTCGATGTCGAGGTACCAGGCCGACATTGTGCCGGCCCCGATGAAAAACAATCGATTGCGGTATTTCCAGACGTAGGACAGGCCACCGCCGTCCACGACTGGCGTGCCGGGCGGCCCGGTGATGGGGTTGGTAGGAAATCCGGCCGACAGTACCTCCCAAGCCGTGCCGTCGAACCGCAACGGCGGATCGCCGCTCTCGTTCACCGCGATCAGCCAGTTGCCGCCCGCGTTCGACATCTGGGCGGCGCAGTAGTTGCCGGATGTCTGCAGGTTCTTGACCAGGATCGGCGCGGCCGAAAACGTCACCTCGAACAGTTTCGTGGAGTTGGCGGCGAACATCTTCTGCTCATTGCCGCTGACATACTCAAACGCGCTGATCACCGGCTCGCGCGTGATTGCTGCCGGCTGCGCGGTCCAGTAGGTCGGATGCGCGGCACGGTCGACGGAGAATGTCGTCGGCGATGCCGCGCTGGTGTGGGCGACCGCCACCAGCCAGGCCGTGCCATCGGCGGGATCGTAAGCGATGGTGCCGTCAACCGCATAGGCGTGCGAGTTGGTCCAGGCCGGGTAGTCGAGCGCGTGCAGGTCGTTCCAGCGTTCAAACCCGCCGCGCAACTGCACGCCGCGCAGCGTTGGAAACCAATTGTCCTGCACGATGGCGCCGCCCGGCCCCATGAAGGCCGAGCTTTCGTTCTGAATGAGCCCGCGGGTTGGTGCCGCCAGCGTCGAGGTTTGTAGCTGCTGCGCGTATTGCTGCGGGACCGCCTGGCGTCGCAGATTGTTGTAGGGCATTTGTCATGGCCCCCCAGGTGTCGGCAGCGGGAACGGATAGGCGGTGCGCACCGCCATCGAGAGCGGGCGGCTGCCGGCGATGATCGGGGCCGGGCTGTCGGCGCCAGCCACGATCGCCAAGGCGGTTTCGAAATTCGCCATGTCCTCGGCGTAGGGCGAGCCCTTGTTCGCCTTCCACTGCCAGATCATGCCCAATTTCAGCAGCCGCTCGTTGAGCACGAACGTGTCGGTGTCGGCTAGGAAGCGGTCGCCGTAGCCGCCGCTGGTGAGCGCGATGCAGTTCTTGTCGAGGTAGGGAAATCGTGCGGTGACGCCCACACCCATGACTGGCCAGATGTGGATGTTGCCGCCGTAGATCGTCCACTCGCCCCAGGCGTCGGCGTAATTTGCGGCACGCCGCTGCAGCCACTCGTCAGTGTCGGGATGGAACACCATCGGCTGCAGATTGCTCGTGGAGCGCCACACATTGGTGGTCAGCAGCATGCGCTTGAAGTTTGACGGCAGCGGGAACGCCGCGGTGACACCGTCACCGGGAAACGTGACAGCGGCCTTCAGCCGACCCCACTCCCTACTCTCATAGGCGATCCGCTGCGCCATTTCATTGGCGAGCGCAATGAGTTCAAACAGCGTGCGGTTGTTGTTGATGTTGGCGAACACAGACGTCGGCGGCGCCGTGACGCCGATCACCGCGCATACGTCTGTGATCACTGTTTGGATGGTCATGCCGCAGCCTTGGCTCTAGCCGCGAGGTCGTAGGCCTGACGCAGCAGGATCGCCTTCGGGATAAAGCCGCCCAGGATCGGTTCGCCACTCGCCTCCTCGATGTAGGCGCGCAGTTGTTCGATCGTCATTTTTGCAAACCGCTCCTTCTCAGGGTGCGATTTCTCGGATGACCGCTTCTCGGTCACGTTCGCCTTCAGAGCGTCCAGTTCTTGCTGCATCGTCATCATGAGCGCCTTTGAGGCTTCAAGTTCAGCCAGCACGATGGCGTTGGGAGCGCCCTGCTGGCTCGCCGCGATGTACTCCTGCGCTTTATTCTTGAGATCGCGACCGGCATAGCCGAGGTTCTTGAGTTCGTTGCCGTCGATCGCCGCCAAAGCCTCGATTGTGTAGATGTTCTGGCCTTTCAGCTCGGCGATGCGCGCCAGCGTCAGGAACCCCACCTCCGTCAACGGCGTGCCGGACTTGGTCTGCGCCTGATGCGACTTGAATTGCTCATACTGCTTGCGGAACCGCTCGGCGTAGGTCACATACGACCGCTCGCCGCTGTAGGGGTCGTACACCGCGTGTGACTGCTCGTGCGCGCCATGCACGTGCCAGTCGCGTGAGCCGGGCTTCCTAATCTCGACAACCTCGCAGTCGTCGTGGATCGGCCGGCCAGCGAGGAGGCTCTTGGCCGGATTTTGAATGGACGAGGCCTTGAACACTGGCACCAGCGCGGCGTCGCCGTCATCGTTTTGATTGGTAGCGGGCACAGGCTTCTCCGTGTGTATCAGGTTGTTACAGTCTGTGATGAGGCTGCCGCCCGTGACAGCGAACGGCAGCCTCAAGCCCCAGGGTGGGAGGACCTACTCGTCCTGGGATTAGGTACCCTTCCACGGTGCTCGCCCATGTCGGGGATGGAAACCGTATTCTTCCTGCGCTCTTTTGCGCGCAGCGATCGCTAGTCCTACGCTGTCGTAAATGCCGATATGCTTAGTCGTGCCATTCACTCCGATTTGGGCAATCCACCGATCGCCACGGCGCACAACACCAACATGGCCTGACTTGTTGTCGTTACGAAGTTCGCAGTTCTTTTGATTTGCACCACCGACGGCAACACGCAGATTTCTCCAAGAGTTATTCAACGGGTTTCCGTCGATGTGATCGATTTCAGGAGGGTCTTCGCCGGTCACCATTTTCCAGATGACGCGATGGGCATAGACGCTGTTGCGGAACAGCATCCCGCGCTTGTGTCCATTGGTGAGACACAGGAACGCTTCCTTTCCTGCATAGCGCGTGTTCCATCCGGTCACTCCAGGTCTGGCCTTCCAGAAAATCCGTCCCGTTTTCGCCTCGTAGTGGAACAGCTTCCGTAATTCCTCTTGCGTCGGCAGCGTCACAGTCCTTGGCGGAGCCATGGTACCCTCCATGTTACGATCCTCGTGGGATAGCAGCATGGAGGAATTCTTGCAATGGCTATGCGGCCGGGTTGCTGTCGTAAAGTCTCCACGAGTACATCGGATTAGTGACCGTCATTTCTCCCATGAAGCCTATGAACTGGGCCACCGCGTCCTTATCGATCGGTTGCATCCCGTCACCGGGGAACAGCTTGTCGAAGTTGCGCTGCGGGTGGTAGCGGATGCGGAACGAGTCGGTGTTGAGCCCGAACGTGGTGTTCGCCGGCATGTTGCTGCCGATGCCGCCGTCCAGCACGATCTCCGCGCGCTTGCCGCCGCCGATATATTCGAGCGCGCTGAAGCCCAGTTTTCCCAATGACGTCTCGTTGGTCTGGCGCTGGATGGCGATGGTGGCGGCGTCATAGGCAGCATAGTGCTCGGCGCTCATGACGATCAGGTCGGCATAATCGCGGCCGCGCGAGTTTTTGGTCATGATGGCGTTGAGGAGCGGCCGGATCGAGGTTGAGGTGACTTGCGTGGTCGCTGGTATGAGGGTCTGGGTCTGCACGTCGTAGGCCTTTGGCTGCCAGATCACCGCGGTGTTGCGATCGATGCCGCCATAGATGCCGGTGGTGGTACCGGCAATGGTCGGCAGTGCAGTCGCAAGGCCAGTCAACTGCTTGCCGCCGTTGGCCGTGCCGTCGCTGTAAATCGCCACGTCCATGGCGTCCTCGAGGGCGCGCTCGGCAGCCTCGAGGTAGGCGTCCAACACGTCGATGAGCTGTTGCTCGCCCTCGTTGTTGAGAATCTCTTGGTACGACAGCACGATTGGCACGACGCACATCTTCGGGTCGAACACCGCGTCGTTGAACAAATCGATCGCCGGGTTCACCAGTTGGTCGTAGCCGGAGTACCACTGCACAAGTTGCTTGGCGATTTGCAGGGTCTGTCTGATGCGCGGGCCGCTATAGGTCTGCCAGTTGCCCTTGCGCTTGGTGACAGCGAGCAGCGCGTTGTTGTTGGACACGAGGTCCTGGTATTCGGGCGAGCGGTCCTCCAGCGCCATCGACAAGATTTGCTGATAGGCGGTTGCGGTAGACGGGACGATATTGGGCACGGTGCTTCTCCAGCGTTACCCGTTAAATCAAAGCGAGCCATTCACGCGCTTGAACGCATTGGTGATGGCATCGCGGCGGCCGACAGGTGCCGAGCGCGGGCGTTGTCCGTTCGTCGGACCACCACCGGGAGCGCCGTGTATTGACCTGTCAGAGGTACGGGTCTGAGCCGTGCGGGTGCGGGTCTGAGCCGCTGGGGCCGGTGCTAATAATTCAGCGCGCCGGTAAGCTGTCTCGAGATTGTAGCCGTGACCGAGTTCACGAGTAATAAACTGATGCAGTTCATCCAGCCGCGGGTGGGTTTCGGCGAACCGATCGACTCCGCGCCGCATCCGGTTGAACTTCTGCCGATCCTGCATTTTTTTATTTTCCTGCGCAAGCCACTGTATCTGTGCCTGCATCTGCGCGAGCTGGTGGGCATGCGCTACTTGCGAGTTTTGCAACTGTGTGGCGCGGTGCTGATCGGGGCTTTGATTGAGCACATGCCAACTGACATCGCGCAGGCCCAAGCGTTGGCCATCACTGCTGCGCAGATTCATGTTGTTGACGAGCTTGTCGAGACCGCCGATCGGGTCGCTCAGCAGCATGCGCTCCATGGTCGTGTAGTTGTTCAGCACGCGGTCCAATGACGTGCCCTGCTGCTGCGCCAATTGGTGATAATGCCGGATGCTGTTCATGGCCTCGCTGTCGGCGCGATGCTGCGCATAGGCTCGACCAAATTCTTGGTGCATGCGGTAGACCTCGCCGCGCACTGCTTCGGGAACGGCGGCCCATTCCCGTTTGGCGTGCTCGGCCATGCGCGGCGGCGGCTGGTAATAGGGCGAGGTCGGCGGCAGTTGCGGCCCCGGCTGGCGCGCGGGCGCAATATTATTTTGCGCCGCAGCCTGCTGCGGGGCGAAATGCCCATGTTCTCCACGGGTTGCAGCGGGCGCAATATTATTGGAATTTTGCGCCGCGTCCGGCCGTTGCCGCAGGTTGATCGGCGGCTGTTGCTGCGGGCGCTCCCGCGCCGTGGGCTCGGGCGGCTGGTTGTGGCCGATCTTGGCCTCGGCCGGGCCCTTGCGCTCCACCCTGGCGCGCTCGAACGCCTTTGAGACGGTCTCGCGGCGCGACGCCTTGATGTCGTCGCTACTGCGCGGCGGGGCCTGCGAGCCGACCGGCGAGGGTGAGTTGACCGGGGCCTCGTTAATCGGGACTTCGCGGGCTGGTGCGGCGGCTGGAGCGGGTGCTGGCGCAGATGATGGGGCGGTCGGCGCTGGGGCTGGAGCAATGGCGACGTCGGTCATAGGATTATCCTCCCTATTATGCTGGGAGGCACCCTAGTCCGATCCAAGACATTTTGGAAATCTAGCCCGTGGCGGCGGCCTTCTTGATGGCGCGCTTGGCAGCACCGCGGCGCTTGACGCGCTGGTCGGCTTTGAAGAACTCGCGACCGACTGACTGCGGGATGTCTACCTTAGCGGCAAATTCTTTGCTGTGAGCGACCGCGCGGAAGAGGTCCGCCTGTGCTTTTGACTTGCTGGGCACGACTATCCCCGCTGGGCCCGGCGGCCCTGTTTGTATTGCGCCGCCGCTATTTCAAGTTGGCGATGGCGTTGTAGTTTGTTCTCGCGGTTGCCGGCGTTGGTGCGTTGCCTAGGTTTCGGCTTCTCCGACCCCACCTCGGTTAATCCGAGCGCCTTGCCGACAGCGCGGAAGGCGCGCTTGGACGAATAGTATTTCCCGTCCACCTGTTCTGTAGGCTCCATGGTGTCGCTGATGACGTAGGGCATCGGCAGGGTGGACTGTGCGCGCACTGGCTGCGGGTTACGGGTTGACCATCGGTTAGGAGCAACCTGATAGATCGTCACGGGAACACCTGCGTGCCGTTGACCGTCAGGGCAACATTTACGCCATCAGGCACGGTGACGGCAACCCACACGGTCGGGGTGGGGCGGTTGACGTCGGCGGGGGCTGGATAGATCACCTCGACATCGTCATCGGTGGTGATGCCGAGCGCGTCCATCAGGCCGGGGCTGATGTCGGCCACGCGGCCAGTGTTGGAATTTGGACCCCAATCTGCAGGGCTCGCCGCAAATTGCAGGCCAGTGCTCGGGGCGCGCACCAGGGCCATGTGCTGCAGCAGCGATTCCTTGGGATATTCGTCATAATCCCAGCGGCAGGCGATGTAGAACTGCGCCGGATCGAGCCGGCGCGCTAGGCCGGTGGTGCCGGGCGGCTGCTCGTCGAGGAACAGGTGGGGGGCGTCGGAGACTTCAAAAATAAATGCGAGCCCTTCTGATGGCGAGACACCCATGTCTTCGGGTCCGCCGAAGCTGGAACATTTTCCAACTAGCCTCATGCTCGTCATGGCACCGTCTGGCCTTTCATGCAGGCTGCCAGCAGCTCGAACACATGGGTGAACTGCTTGTCGATCGAGGTCTGGCGGTTGATGCTTGAGTATAGCACGGCGGCCAGGACGAACACCTGCAGCAGCACCAGCGCGAGCATGAGCGGCTGCGACTTCAAGGCGTCGATGCTGCCAGTGGCGACCTTGCCGGCTTGCTCGAGGACCATGGAAGCCTCCGTTTACAGAGGCATCATACTGAATATGCGCTGCGAGGGACATCGACACCCAACAAGTGCTGATCGATCCAATCCAGCACGGCCGACTTCGATGCTTCGAAATCCTTTTTGCCCATATTCCGGTAGCTCTGCGACATCGCCAGGTAGCGCCGCACGACCTTACCGCGCAAATCGATGATGCAGTAGTTCTCATCGTCCGCCTCGACCAATGCCGCGGCAAATTTCTGGGCGGCGCGGTTGGTCTCCAGCACAAAATCCTTCTCGGTGCAGTAGCCGGTGCGGATCAAGGCTTTGTGCCGCAGGCTTTCGCGGCTGGGATATTCGGCCGCCAGCGATTCCGGCAGGGTTTGCCAGCGGGTTTCAAGGGCTGCGAAATATTCGTTGTGGCTGGCCTGGCTGCGCTCGTCATGGACGATCAGCAAATAAACGCCGCCGCGCTCGAAATGTGCCTGGGCGACCGTGAGGTTCCTCGGGACAAACTCCGAGCCATTCCACCGAAACGGCAATGGCGGAGGCGTGCTCATACTCACGCTGCCACCGCCGCGTTGCCGTAGCGCGCAATCAGGTCTTTGACCACCGCCTCGACCTCGGCCAGGAACGCGCGCACCTGCGCCTCCAGGTCCTTGATATGGGCCTCATCGCGCGCCACGCGCTCCACATGCATTTGCATATTGGCCGGCAGGCGAGGATCGAACGAGACGTAATCACACCAGCTCCGTTGTGTTGTTGCCATCTGCCATAACATTTGGACCTCGTACTTGCCCGGTATGCAGGCGCCGCGCAGCGTGGAAATATGTGCCGCCGTGCCTGGACACTTGATCTCGATTAGTCCGTCCTCGCCAATGTATCCATCCGGCGAGGCACCAGCCCTGGCAATCCTCGGGTGCGGGACAAATCCGACCTCGGTCACGTCAACGCCGTGGATGAACGCATATGCGGCCCGCGCCTGCGGCTCGGTATCGGTGCCCCACTGCATGGCCGCGTTGCTGTAGTGCTCGGCCGGCACGCCGGTCAGCCGCTCGGCCACCAGTTCCGCGAGGTAATTTGCGCGCGATGCGCTCGGGCCGGACTTGGTCTTGGCGATGATGTCGGCGATGCGCGAGGCGGTGGCGCAGCCGAGCCGCGCGGTGCGCCAGGCATCGGTGCCCTGTAGCGTGTCGGTCATGTATTTCTCAATCGGTCTTGGGGTGGCGGGGGCCCTGGCCGCAAATTGCGTCGATGGCATGCTTGCGGGCGCGGGCGGCATCGGTGATGGCCTTTCTAGCGATCACAGACGACCAGGTGCGCCGGTTGATTTCCTTGACCTGCGTCGGCGTCAGCGCGATCGGTACTTTTGCACGCGAAACCCTGTTGGTGAGGCCCTTGACGGCCAGGCGGAGCGGCGTCGTCGGCAGGCCGAGCCGAGCATTTTCCTCGCAGAATTTTTCAATACGCTCGTGCGACAGCTCCGATTTCCGGCGCAGCGAATGCGGGATCATTTTTACGCCGCGGTTTTTCTTGTCGAGTTTCTTATCTGCCCGCCGCCAAGCGCGCCGCACCATGGCGCGGTAGGTGACGATCGTGCGGTTGAACACCACGGTCATGAGGCGGCCTTATGGCGGGCGGCGGCGGCGCGGTTGATGATGATCTCGGCGGCCTCGTAGCGGCTAGCGGGCAATTGATCGAGCGATGGGATTTTCGCGTAGGCACAAAATTTGGCGATGTCGCCGCCGGTTTCTGTAATTAATTTGCTCAATTGAGCTGCCTGATCTGTCGAGATAAACTCGGCGGTCTGATCGGCCATAACACCGTCATCGTCGTCTGCGGCGGCGAGGCCTAATGCCTGCACCAGCGAATACCTTTGTAAATAGGTCAAGGTGCTGCCGATCGATTGTATGGCGTTCTTGTTGCCGCTGGTGTCGGCCGGGCCGGAGAGGGTGTTTTCCTCGCGATGGCCACCCTCGTGGAACAACACGCATGTGACCGTGATGCGGTCGGTCTGCACGGTGCGAAAACGGTAGCCCAAACCATGCCGCGTGATGACGGGATCGACGGCGCGGGCAATCGAGGCAAAGTCAGCGTAGCGTTTGGCGTTGTGCCCGACAGCGGTGCGGACCACCGGCTTGATTTCGGCCTTAGCGGCGGCGATGGCGGCATCGAAGGCCTTGCGGGCGACGTTAGCCTCGAACCGCTCTTGTAACCCCATCAGGCGCTCGACCAGCTCCATGCTGGCGCCCGAGGCGACGGCGCGCGACAACATCTCCAGCGGCGTCGGGGCAACGATCGGCATTACGGTCGGCTGGTAGACCAAGGGGGACGGCTCGTTCATTTCAACTCCTTGAGCAATTTGTCTCTGGTCGCGCTCCAGCTCTGGAAGCTTAAATGCAATGCTTCCAGGTCGCAGGAGATCGGGTCCAGTTCGCGCAAGAGCGAGCGCAGCAGGTCATCGTTGAGCTGCAGCGTGGCGCGTGCCGGTGGCGGCCCCTCGTCGGCGTGGGTGCTGGGCAGCTCTTCGTCGGCCGGATTGGTGGCCTTGTGTGTGTCATTGGTTCGCATGGTTCACCCTATCACTTTGTTGACGGATTGTCGCGCCCCTTCGGTTTGGGCGGTGCCGTAATCGGGACGGTCTTGACCGGCCGCGAGTTGGGGAAATCTCCGCTCAGGTCGATCGAGCCCCAGCGCGTCATCGAGTTGCCGTTGAGCTGGTAGGCGCGCCAGAGCGCCTGGATTTTCTGCTCCTCGGTCGGCGCGACTTGCGCGCGAGCCGGGCCTATAAACAAGAGATGAGCGACGCTGAGGAGCAGGAACAACCAGAAGACAATTCCTAGGACCCCGACAATCGCGCTGCCTTTGTGGCGGCGCGGGCGGCGCTGTTCGTGCTGTGCTTCACGCACCCATTGCTCGCCAAAAGTTTCGTGCTTGGTGTTGTTGAGCATCATCCCGACCAGAAGTGCGACAATGACAATCTCAAACATGCTCAGGTTCCTCGACTTGCGCGGCGGCAATGGACGACAGCAGCAACAGGGCGAGCAGGTATTTCATGGTGACCACCACGCCGGTGGGATTGGGCGGAACGGGATGGGTTTTTCAACTGCTGGCAGATTGCAGCGTTGGTAAACACGGGGGTCTCCTTCGAGGGTTTGTTCTGGTCCCCAGGAAAGGCAAACAGTCTTCGCAGTAGCGGCAGGTTCTCTTTGAATGCTCCTGTCAAAGACAAGAAAGAGGACAGCCATTACCCACACGACGACCGGCAACAGCACGAGCACGGCCAGTACCCGCGCCCCGAACAAAACCATGATGGCGAATGCCACCAAGCCCAACAAAAAGATTTCCATGATCAACTCCCGCGCGGCCGGAAGGTGAGGCGATCGCAGTTCTTGCGGATTTGGTCGAGATCCATGATGACATTGTTGATGCGATGCCCGAGCGTGGCGACTGCGTTGACCGCCTCCAGCCCGACATGGATGGCCCTGGTCAGGTCTTGCTTGAGCAGCTCGAGGTCGGCGGGCGCGTCGCCATAGGTGTGGCTTTTAGGGGCCGTCGTCTTGCCGAGGTCTAAAGGTTTCCGGCGTTTCTTCTGCCTGCGTTTCATGTTGTTGTCCTGTCCTTGTTGACTTGGTTCGCCAGCGCCGGTCGGCGGCGACGATATCCTCCAGCCGCAGCGAGCCCCCCCGCCAGACGTTGATCTCCTCAAAGCGCAGGGGTCGCAGGATCATTTCCGTGTACAGGTCGGCCTCGCGCTTGAAGGAGAACGTCCTGGTGCGCGCCCGCCCCCAAAAATCCTGCCAATGCGCCACGAACACCGGATGGATGTGGCCGTCCTGCTCGATGCGCGGGACCATCGCGCTATAGTACGGGTGGCCCGGCAGCACGATCACGCCGGAGATGCCGTAGCCGTTGGTGAGCACGACCAGTTGGTGGTGGTCGCCGATCGAGGTGATGAGTTGCCGTGGTGGCGGCAGGGGTTTCGTGGCACTCACGAGCGCGTCTCCCTATGACGTAAGCCACATTGCCAGCACGGCGGCGAGCAGGAATGCGATGATCTGCAGTTCGAAGGTGCGTTCCAAAAAGCTCATTGCGGCCACCGCGTGACCGGCACGGCCACCGGCTCGCCGCGCACTAAAATGAGGTCACCGGCTTCGGTTTCGAGCAAATCAACCTCATCTTCGGCACAGCCGTGCAGGTGGACCATGAGGTGGACGATCCAGGTCCAGCCGTCGCCGGGGGCGGTGACGTTCCAGGCGACGGGCTTGCCATCGAGGTCGTTAATGTCGGTGCGGATCATGGTCTGTCCCTTGCTGGTGTCCGAGGGGCTTAAGTGAGGTGGGGGTTGAGTACTCGGGCTTGCACCGACACCAACCCTTGCGGGAATCTAGCGGCGTCTTCGTCCCACCTCGCCAAGCCCCTCGGCTCGACCGCCACCACCATACGCCTTGTAGACACCCTGTCAACAACAAATCGTGGCCGTCCCAATTAATTTTTGGACCGGGCGAGGTTGCCGTCCGTCCCCTTCCCGTCTACATTAGCGGTATGTCCAAATCACCGCTACATCCACTGAAAATTTGGCGGCATAGCTATGACCCGCCAATGACCCAGAGCGAGCTGGCGCGCCGGGTCGGCGTATCCCGCAGCCTCGTCAATAAGATCGAGATCGGCGAGCGCCAGGTTGGTCACGCGATCCTGCCGGCGTTTTGCAAGGCTACCCGCCTGACCGCGCGCGACCTGCGGCCCGATCTCGTGAAGGCCGTGCGGTCGGTGCTGCGGCGCTAGGTTTTGTAGAGTTGCGTACCCCGGTGCCGTGATGGCCCACGGCACCGGGGATCTTGCGAGGTGTAAAGATGCGTGACGACGTTGCATTCGAGCGGGCGCGGTTGTGGTTTGCCAGGGCCAATGGCTGGACGCGAGCGGCACCCGGTGCTTTCAGCCTCAAGACGTTGGCCCGCGGTGGGGTGAACGACGGGCGCTACGAGTGGTACCGGGACAGCCCGCCTGACCATGCCGAGCATTACCGCAAGAACCGTCGTGCAATCGCTATCGTCGGCCACAACTACGATGGTAGCGGCGCCGGCAGTGGTACGCATTACGGCACCGAGGATATTACGCGCTTCGCCGAACGAATGGGGCTAGTCGTGCATGTGGCACCCGCCGGCAAGGCGGCGAGCTGGTACTATCCTGGTGCCTGCACGCTGCTGGTGATCACGCGGCCTGGAATCGAGATTGTCTGGCCGACGCCTGAGCAGATGGCCATCACCAAGCAAGCGCATGACGACGAGGAGGCCCGGCAAAAGGAGAATGCCCGGTGGCTGCATAATATGGAGGTCATTCGCAAGGCGCGCCGGCAAGCAGCCTCCGCCACGGTGATCCCGATGCCACTGAAAGACGAGCGATGAGGCGTGACGAGCAGCGCGACCACATCGCGCTGGTGGCGCATCTGCGGCGGCGGGCGAAGCCGGGGCTTGTCTACTTTCATTCCCCTCAGGGCGCGCATTACCAGGGTCGGCAGGGTGCGCTATTCAAGGCCATGGGGGTCCGCCCCGGTGTTTCCGATTTGATTTTCTTGCACAAAGGAACCTTTTTCGCTCTTGAATTAAAACGCCTCAAGGATGCGAGAGCTACAGCATTACAGCACCAGTTCCTCCTGGATGTCCGCGCCGCCGGCGGGCTGACCGCCGTGTGCAAGGGCCTGGACGAGGCGTTGGCGCAGCTTGAAGACTGGGGCCTCGTTCTCGGCGCGACTGAGTTTGCGCTGCCGCTGCCGCTGCCGGATATCACAAAGCCCAAACGTACCAGGGCTGGCATGGCCGCCAAGGCCAAACCCCCCATAGCTTGACAAGTTGCAAATCAGTTTGCCCGCGAGCAATCTGCCGCGCAGGATAAGAATAACCCCGCCGGGACGGCGGGGCTAGGAAGTGAGTAGTAGGGATACCACCCTTCCTAGCATCCGGCCCCCATCGTTGCAAGGCCCTCTGTTGACCGAATGGCAACAGAGCGCGCAGCCATTTGGAGGACCTATGACCGAGCGAGAGGTGCCCCCGCATCTGCGGCGGCTGGCGCAGTTTGTGGCGGACAATGATGTGCCGCCGGGCCCGGTGCCGCCGGCTACGCTGGAAGCCCTGCTGTACGGCCTTTGTACCCGCGGCCCGGCGGCGCTCAAGGAGCCGGCCACGCAGCGTCGGCTGGCGCAGATGGATGGCAGGCAGCTGGCCGAGATCGTGGAGCGCCTGCTCAAGCCAAAATTCGGCCAGCCGTGGGCCGTCGCGGACGTCAAGACCCTGATGACCCTGCATGGGGCCATGAATGGGGCCATGGCGAAGATCATGGCCGACAAGGGCGGCGACGCCCTGATCGCCGAGGCCAAGGCGCAGGCGAAGGCGGAGCGGGTTTTTGGCCAGCGGACCCAGAACTACGCCACCGGCGAGTGGAACGAGCCGCCGCTGCCAGAGCCAGAGCCGCCGCCCCAGAACGGCAAGGGCCACGGGCCGCCGCCGCAGCCCGGCGGGCAAGCGCCAAGCGCATCAATCCAGCCAATCCGTTGGATGGACATGTCCAACTGGGATCATGAGCCGCGACCAGAGCGGCTATGGTCAATCCTGAACCGCGTCCCGGCTCGGCAAGCTGGGTTGTTTTCCGGTGAGGGTGGTGGTGGCAAGAGCATCATCGAAATGATGAAAGACGTTGCGCATGTTACCGGTAAGGACTGGCTCGGCTCGTTACCGATGCAAGGGCCCGCGTGGTATATCGGTGCGGAAGACGACGAGAATGAAATTCACATACGTTTCCACGACATTGCCGCGCATTACGGGGTTACATTCGAAGAACTGATTACTGGCGGTTTGCAAGTAATGTGCTTGCTCGGCCGCGATGCCACCCTGTGCGCGGCGGGGGGCAAGAGCGGCCGTATCGAAGTCACTGATCTTTACCGCCAATTGTACGAGGCCGCAGGCGACATCAAACCACAGAACATTAGTGTTGATACCCTCTCACGTGCCTTCGCTGGCAACGAGATGGATCGCGTCCAAGTCTACGCTTTCGCTATGCACATGCAGGCTCTGGCCATGGTGACGGGTGGCTCGGTAACCATTTTGAGCCACCCCAGCCTGCAAGGCATCAATAGCGGCACGGGGCTAAGCGGTTCTACCGCGTGGCATGGTGCTTTCCGGTTCCGACAGTACCTCAAGGGCGTCAAGACCGAGGGCGGCGAGGCGTTCGACAGCGATCTACGCGAGATCGAGTTCAAGAAAAACCAGTACGGCCCGCGAGGTGAGACCCTCACCTTGCGATATCAGCGCGGTCTTTTCCTGCCGGTTGCCGGTCCCGGCTCGCTTGAGCGGGCGGCTGCTGAGCAAAAGGCCAATGACATTTTTCTTGTGCTTTTGCGGCGGCTGATCGGCCAAGGACGCAATGTTACCGACAAAACCGGTACTAGTTACGCGCCGGCCATCTTTGCCGACGAACTGGAGGCAAAAGCAGCCAAGATCGGGTCGAAGGAATTGGCGGCAGCCATGCTGCGGCTGTTCAATGCCAGGGCGATCAGAGTCATTACCGAAGGCCCCCCCAGCCGGAAGCGTACCAAAATTGTGGAGCATGAATGATGCCTTCCACCGCCCATTATGATACCGTTCCACCGACTCTTCCACCGCCTTCCACCACCATTATGATACCTCCCGTGCCCCAGCAAAAACGCTTCCACCGCCTTCCACCGGCCTAGCCACCATACCCCCCCATACCCCCCCATACCCGGTGGAAGGTGGAAGAGGGTCCCCTTTGGGGGGGGACCCCACCTCCCACCGGGGGGAAGAGGGGGACGACAGGAAACCTTGCCCGCTATAATCGCCCCGGCCTATAACAGCGCAACGGGGCAGTGCTTGCGGCACCGCCCCGCCACTTGGCCCAGCATCCTTGTCGGAGGACACCATGCCCGTTCCCAAAATAGCATTCCCTTCCATCGTCCGAACACCGTCGTTCCCGGAGGGGCTCCCCCAGGACCTCAACGATTGCGTTGTGGAACAGGTACGCACGCTCTACGCCAAGCACGGCCCCGCTGCCTTCGCCATGCCGAAGGATGCCGCCGCTGCGCATGAGGCCGGGCACGCCATCGTCGGAACCCACGAAGGACTGGCCATCACAGGCGTCAAAATCTTCTCCCGGCAGGTCCCGCTCTTTGGCGAAGCATGGGCCGGCCTTTGCGATGGCGAGGCTTGGCGGTCAGACCCCGGCACGAGCCCTGAGGACGATATCCGCAATTCTCGGATGACCATTGCCGGACTAGCTGGCGAAGCCTTCGCTCGCGTGGATAAGCCGGCGTCGTCGCTGGATGAATTGGTGATATCCCAAATGCTCGGCGCTAATGCAGTCCGCAAGCTCAAACCAGAATTGAACCTCGAACAGCTCAACACCGAATCGGAACGCCATTGGCATGAACAAATCTGGAGAGCAGTACTGCTGATCCTGCGCAAGAATGCCGTTCCCTTCACTCGGTTGTCCAACTACCTTTTTGAAAAAGAGAAAATCAGGGGCGACAAACTGCGGAAAATCCTGGCGCAAATCAAACCTGCCCCATGCCCGCCCTCCCCATCCCCCGGCTCGCCGCCCTGATCCGCCTGCTGGCCAGCGATCGTGACGGCGAGGTCCTGGCCGCCGTCGCCGCCATCAAGCGCACCCTTAAGGCAGCCGGCAGCGACCTCCACGCCTTCGCCGGCCAGCTCGGCGGCAATGGCAGGATCTCCGACCACGACATGCAGCGGCTGTTCGATGCCGGCTACAAGGTCGGGCTCGAGCAGGGCAAGGCCCAGGCTGCACCAGACGCCCGGCCGGAAACCTCCCGCCGCGCCCTGAGTTGGCGCGAGATCGCCCGCCGCTGCCAGAAACTCGAGCCCCTGCTGCACGAGCGCGAGAAGCAGTTCGTGCTCGACATGACCCGGCGCCGCCTGCTCACCGCACAGCAAGCCGACTGGCTGGCCGCAATCTACCTGCGGCTCGGTGGTAAGCCGCAGAACATACCAGACGTAGGTTGACAGGCCGTCAACGCTAGGCGTAAACGCAATGCATACTGCCCAGCAGGAGGCCGTCCAGGGCTAAGCATGGAAAAATTGCCAGATCCAGACCCGCGGCGAGGAGGCGAAACGCCAATGACCGAACGTACCGACAAGATTGCCCGGCAAATTCTCGATGATCGCGCCAAGCAGGCCGATCGGCAGCAGGAACGCCTGCAGGAACGGCAGCACGACAGAGCGTCCGGATGGGCACACTCGATCGGCTTCGATCCCTACCAAGTCACCAACTGGAAAACGATCGCAGGGCCAGACCCCGGCTACCTGCCGAAAACCCCAATGCGGCAGGGGGCGGTTGGCTTTTACATCAACTGCAAAGGCTGCAACGCCACGTTCGAAAGCAAGGGATGGGCCTATTGCCCCAAGTGCATGGAATTGCCTGCTGAAGAGCGGCACGCCCTGAAGCCTGCCGTTGTCGGCCGAATGTGCCAAGCCCCACGGTGCGAGAACCCAATTCCACGGAACGCCAGGGCCGATGCAAAATACTGCTCCGGGGCTTGCCAGTCGAGGGCCGCGCGGGCTGCAAAAAACGACGGAGATAACCCCGACAGGCTAGGGTGATGGCACCCCCCCCTGAAACGACTGGGCTAGCGCATTTTTTCCCCAACGAAATCAATGGCCGAAAATGGGTTGCCGCGATCAGTGCCATCCCCTTGCTCCTGGCCGGCCTCGGTGCTGCCCACCGGAGTACCGTCGCGCCTATGGATAAAACCTCCCCCGCCCAAGGACAGGTTTTGTCCATACCGAACCCCGTCCCGCCAAAGGCCGACCGATTGTCCGCCGTAGAACCGCCGGCAGCGCCGCCCGTAGCCCCGCTGGCGCAGTTTCCAGGATGGGCCGGGGTCATCGAGGGCCTCCAAGCGCCAAAACCGTCCCAGCCGCCTCCTGTGACACAGGAACCGCCGTTGCCGAAAAGCCACACCGCAGCCGCCAGGCGGATGCCACTGTGCAACCAGCACCACCTGCGAACGGTATGGAGCACAAAGTACCAGTGGCGCTGCCGGCGTTGAACCGGCAAGGTTTCACCTGACACAAACCAACATGATCATGACAATCCACACCCCGCTCTGGATCATCGGAGTAACCGTCGCCTTCGCGCTCTGGCTCGTGCTGGTCGGCGCACTGGGGCCGTGATTGCACGCGCACGCCTGGCGTGAAATATTGCCGCGCATGAGCAATGCTAAGACCGTGTCGCTGATCGACCACGAGATCAGACAACTGCGCGAGGCGGTCATGATCCATATCGAGCGGATCGACCTCACCGTCGCCGAGTTGCGCGCCGCGGTCGAACGGCTGCAAAACCAGGGAGGGGGGGTGCCCCTTAAGTAATTGCCGCGCAAGAAAGTACCGCCGGACATCTCGTCCTTGTGCCGCCAGTACACCAAGGAAAGCATTCACGCGCTCGCCGACATCATGCGCAGGCCAGATGAAGCATCGGCGTCCCGTGTGGCTGCAGCCAATAGCCTGCTCGACCGCGGATGGGGTAAGGCGGCACAGACGACGACGCTCGTGAGCGGCGAGAACAACGCTGGCTTCAACATCATCATCCGCCACGCCGATGAGTGACATCCTCATCCCGCACAACGGCTGGCGCGCACGACCGCACCAGATGGCGCTGTACAAATACTTGCGCGGTGGCGGCAAGCGCGCGGTTGCCATATGGCACCGGCGCGCCGGCAAGGACGAGGTCTGTTTGCATTACAGCGCGATCGCTGCACTGACGCGGCCGGCGAATTACTGGCACGTGCTGCCGCTCTACACGCAAGGGCGCCGCGCAATATGGACCGCCGTCAATCCGCATACCGGCAAGCGCCGCATCGATGAGGCGTTCCCGCTCGAACTGCGCACGAATACCAATGATCAAACCATGCAGATTCGCCTGGTGAACGGCTCAACCTGGAGCGTGGTCGGCAGCGACTCGGATAATCTGGTGGGCGCCTCAACCGCTGGGATTATCTTCAGCGAATACGCGTTATCTAATCCTAGCATGTGGGCGTTCTTCAAACCCATCCTGGAGGAGAATAACGGCTGGGCGGTATTCATCTCGACGCCGCGCGGGCATAACCATTGCAAGGCGATGTACGATCATGCCGCCAGCACGCAGGATTGGTTCAGCCAGGTACTCACGGCGCGTGACACCGGCGCGCTGTCGGATGCCGCACTGGCGGAGGCCAAAGCCGAACTGATCGCGCTCTACGGCACCGACATGGGACGAGCTGCCTTTGATCAGGAGTACATGTGCTCGTGGAACGCCGCCGTGCTCGGCAGTATCTTCGCGCTGGAAATGGCAGCCGTGCGGGCCGAGGGCCGCGTGCTGCCGATCGAGGCGATCGCCGGCCGGCCAGTCGATCGGGCCTGGGATCTGGGCACGCGGCACTCCACTGTGATCTGGATGTTTCAGTCAGCGGGCGCGCAAGTCCGGGTGCTCGACTGCCTGCCGGCATCGGGTGCCGGTATCGAGTATTACCGCAACGAGCTTGAGCGGATTTACGCCGAGCGCGGCTGGACCCACGGCACCGACTACGTGCCGCACGACGCCAAGGTGCTAGAGTTTGGCAGTGGCCGCACCCGCGTCGAAATGATGAAGAGCCTCGGCCTGGCGCCAATGCTGGTGCGTGATGCATCGGTGGAGGACGGCATCAACGCGGTGCGGCACACGCTGCCGCTGTGCGTGTTCGATCCGCGCTGCGAGCGCGGCCTGGCGGCGCTTGAACAGTACCAGCGCGAATGGGACGACGACATGAAATGCTTTCGCGTGAAGCCGCGCCAGGATTGGGCGACCGATTTCGCCGACAGTTTTAGGTATCTGAGTATGGCATGGCAGCCAGCCCCGCTACGTACCGTCAGGGTGCCTCCACGTCAAGGAATTAGCATTCCACCACCGCCCGAACCGCAGCGTGGGCGCATTCAGTTATGAGGATGGAGCTTTGAACTGCGATGGAACCTGACGAAACCGGCTTTGAATTGGAAGGCGAGGAGTTCATGTGCCCGATAACTGGCGGACCTTGCCGCGCGGCGGAAGACGGCTGGTTGTGTGAGGATTATGGATGCATTTTGCGGCATCAATTAACAGGGTCGGCAAGTGAGTGACCTCGTCATCCCGCCGCCCGACGATGTGCCGATGCGGGGACGCATACAGCTGTGAAAGCCTACTACAACGAGATCGACCGCTACTGCTGCGACTGGCTGTCCAACCTGATGGACGCCGGCCACATCACGCCGGGGACCATCGATGACCGATCAATCGCAGATGTTTCCCCCGACGATGTCAAAGGGTTCGAGCGCGTGCATTGGTTCGCAGGCATCGCCGGCTGGGACCACGCCCTTGACCTCGCCGGATGGGGACCGCGACCTGTTTGGACAGGCAGTTGCCCCTGCCAGCCGTTCAGCGCCGCCGGCAAAGGAGGCGGTGGCCAGGACGACCGGCACCTATGGCCGCATTGGCGCCGTCTCATCGGCGAGTGCAAGCCTGACATCATCTTTGGCGAGCAGGTTGCGGCAGCGGTTGGATGGGGCTGGCTCGACGCTGTTCTCGGAGACCTGGAAGCGGAGGGTTACGCCACGGGGGCGGCCGTACTTGGAGCACACAGCGTCGGCGCGCCGCACATCCGGCAGCGAGTGTGGTTCGTGGCAAACGCCGATGGCGGGATCGAACCGCAAGAGCGACCGAGCGATGAGGTCCTCTCGCGAGGGCGGCGAGTCGAGCCCTCCTGGCCTGGAGCAACAGGCGGAGATGGCTTCCTGGCCGACGCCGGCATCAACGGACCTGAAGATGGCTGGATCGGCCGGGAGCAACTGGAAACGCAATCGACCGGAGACAAGTGGAATGAGGTTGAACGATCACGTTGTTCATCGTGGTCCGATCTCGTCTGGCTCCCCTGCAGCGACGGAAAGGCGCGGCCAACTCAACCCGGCCTTTTCCCGTTGGCTCATCGGACTGCCGGCCGTGTGGGACGGCTGCGCGCCTACGGGAACTGCATCGTCCCGCAAGTCGCGGCGCAGTTCATCGCCGCCGTGATGGAGGCGCGTCCATGAGCCCTTGGCGAGAACGCTCGCATACGATGCTGCGGGCGCACTGGCACACGCTGGTGGTGGTTGCGGTCGCGGTGGCGGTCGTGCTGCTGATCCTGCTGCTGGCCGCGCAGGTGACGCAATGACCGAGCGCAGAGCGAGGTAATGCCATGGCTGACGACAAGCCGCCCGTCGAGGAAGATATTCGCACCGACGATGCCGAATTTAATCCCGCGATGGAGCCGCGCAAGTCACGCGCCTGGCTCAACCTGCTGATCGAGAGCGAGAAGGCCTTCGAGAGCTGGAACCACCACTGCGACAACATCGATAAGCAGTATGCGAGCCTGGAGCGGTTGGCCAACATGTCGCGCGAGCGCGAGTTTGCGATGTTCTGGGCCAATTGCGAGGTGCTCAAGCCCAGCATTTACGCGCGGGCGCCAGTCCCGGTCGTGGTGCCGAAATTCAAGGACCGGAGGCCGGTGTACCAGGAAGCTTCCGAGGTCATGGAGCGCTGCGCGATTGTCAGCTTCGACCTGACGTACATCAACGATGTCATGTTGCAACTGCGGGACGATCTGGCTCTATCGGGTCGCGGCGTGGCGTGGTGCCGTTACGAGAGTGGCGGCGGCGACGGCTATTACAACAAGAGCGAGCGCGTCTGTGTGGACTACAAGCATAGGCGCGATTTCCTGCACAGCATCTCGCGCTGCTGGTACGAGGTCACCTGGGTGGCGGCGGCCAGCTACCTGACGCGATCGGAGGCGCGCGATCGCTTCGAGCCGCACTCGGGCGACAGCTACCAGGAGGCCGAGTACCGCGTGGACAAGGACGCGCAGAGCATTGGCGGCGCCGACAACCGCGAGCGGGCGAAGTTCTGGGAGATTTGGGACAAGACCTCGCGGCGTGTCGTTTGGGTGGCCGAGGGCTGCGAGGACATCCTCGACGAGGACGACCCGCACCTGGATTTGGATTGCTATTTCCCCTGCCCGCAGCCGGTGTACGGGACCACTCAGCGCGGTAGCCTCGTCCCCGTCCCCGACATGATGCAGTACCGCGATCAGCTCGAAGAGGTGAACATGCTGACCGGGCGCATTCATGCGCTGTCGGATGCGCTTGAGGCCAAGGGGTTTTATCCCGCGGGCGGGGCCGAGATTTCCGACGCGGTGCAGTCCGCCGTGAAGATGAAAACGCCCGGCCGGCTGCTCGTGCCGATCAGCAATTGGGCGGCGTTTGGTGGTTCGAAAGAAGTCATTGTGTGGCTGCCGATCGACATGATTGCGGAGTGCATCACGCAGTTGGTCGCGCTGCGCAAACAAGTCATTGACGACATTTACCAGATAATGGGGTTATCCGATATCATGAGGGGCACCACGAACCCCACCGAAACTCTCGGCGCGCAGGAACTCAAGACGCAATACGGCTCGACGCGCGTGCGCGACAAGCAGTACGCCATGGCGCGCATCGCGCGCGACCTCGTGGCGATCACCTCGGAAATCATCACCGAGAAATTCAAGGCGACCACCATCATCGAGATGTCGCAGACGCAACTGCCGACACAGGCGATGCAACAGAAGCAGTTGCGCGACCTCGGCCAACAGGTGCAGCGGGCGCAGATGATGCTGCAGCAGCTGCAGCAATCGCCGCAGGCGCAGAGCGTGCAGCAGCCCGGCATGCCGCCGGGGCCGCCCGACCAATTGTCGCAACAGATGCAGCAAGTGCAGATGGCCTTGCAGCAGGCGCAGTCGCAGTATCAGAAGGTGCAGGCGCAGCCGACGATCGAGCAGGTGTTAACTTTCCTTAAAAACAATCGGGCAAAATCGTTTGTGCTCGACATCGAGACCGACTCAACCATCATCCCGGACGAGAACGCCAGCAAGCAGCAACACACCGAATTTCTCGCGATGCTCAGCCCGGTGTTGCAGCAACTCATGGAGATGGTTGCGGCCGAGCCGGGCACTGCGAGTTTCGCCGGCGACATCTTGAAGTTTGCCGTGGAGCCGTTCCGCGTCGGCCGTTCACTCGATGGCTCGATTGATGAGCTGGTCGAGAACGCCAAGGCCAAGGCCGGGCAGGCGAGGGGCGACGACCCTGCGACACAGCAAGCGAAAACGGCCTTGCAGATAGAACAAGTGAAGTCGGCACGACAGGCGGAGCGCGACAAGGCGGACGTGGCACTTAAAGCAAGAGAGATCGATCTCAAGGACAAGCAGGCGACTGCCAAAATTGTCAGTGACCATCAACTCAAACTAGCCGAACTCCAACAAAGGCAAGGAGAAACTGCCATTAAAGCTGCCGATGCCCACAGGAAAGCACTGCACGAAACCTCTGTTCACCAAGCGGATGTGTTAGGCAAGGCCGCGGATATCCGATTGCAGCAGCAGCAGATGGCCATCGATCAAGCTTCTGAAATTGCCCGGCAGGGTGAAGCTGCTGCACAGCAAGCCGCGCAGCCGTATCAGCAGCCGAAAGGGTTCACGCCATGAGCAAATGCCAGCCCCGGTTTCCGTCAAACCTGCGGCTGAGCAAGCCGCTGCAGCTTTGGGGGAACCATCGCCGCTCGTTCAAGCAGGCGGCGTATGACGATCGCGATGCGCCTGCGGCGATACCCCGGAAATTCCTGCGGGCTCGCAGCACCGCGCCGATCACGCTCGCGAAGCTGTCGTTCGACAAGCCCAAGGATAACCCGTGAACAGGCGTCACCCTGGCGTGTTAGTGATGGCGACCAAAACTGAACGCGGCAAACCCAAGGACAAAGCCAATGTCTACTTTCCTAGCCTACATCACGATCGTCGATCAGAACGCCTACCCCGGGCAGGGATTGCCTTCCGGAGGAAGGCCAGACCAATCTCTTCCCGGCCAACCGGGACATCCGGGACAAAATCTGCCGTGGGCTCCGGCCCATCCTGGGCAGGGACTTCCAAATCAGCCGGGTCACCCCTCGCAGGGTCTCCCCGGACAAGGTGGCCAGCCTGGGCAAAATCTCCCATGGCAACCCGGTCACCCATCGCAGGGCCTGCCGGGACAGCCCGGCCGTCCGGATCAGGGCCTGCCAGGCGGGCCGCCCGGACAGGCCGGCACACTGCCGGGCGCTCCTCCTGGATTCATGTTGGTATGGATACCGGGCCAAGGCTGGCAGTACGTGCCGAACCCTGGCGGGTCCGGTGGCCAGCAGCCGCAGCCGCAGGGCGGCCAGCAAGGCGGCCAGCAAGGCCAGCAGGGCGGTCAGGGCGGCCAGCAGGGTGGCCAGCATCAGCCTGGACAGCAGCCGGGTCAGCAGGGCGGCCAGCAGCATCAGGGTGGCCAGTCAGAGCATCAAGGCGGCCAGCACCAGGGCGGCCAGCAGTCCGGCCAGCACCAGGGCGGCCAGCAGGGCGGCGGCCGACGCTAACCGTTTAAGGCGCGCCATCGCCGCACGCGGTGGCGCGCCATACCTACCGGAGGACGTTCGCAGATGGCCAAGGACAATCCACTGTTGTCATTGTCGGATGGGCTGGATTTGGATGCTTTGTTCCTGGCAACCATGTTGGAGGTGGCGGACAACCCGCGACTCACGATGTATGAAGCGGTTGGGAAGGCTCAGCATGGGAAAAGGTATGTTGACCTGAAAGCGGAGCACGCGGCCTGGAAGAAAAAGCATGCGCAGTAAGGAGACGTGATGGCCCGTGACGACTATTACATGGGGTCACTGGCAAATCTTGACCCTACGCGCGGGGCCTATCCGGGCTGGCAGGAACCACCTGACGAAGGGGCATGGTCACGCGGGGTAGCGGCTGCCGCCGACATCAACGCGCGGCCCTTGCCGCTGCCGCTGCCGCTGCCGGGCTGGGGCGGCAACCTCGCCGAGATCGGCGGCCGCATGGGCGATATCGCCAAAGCCCATGACCCGTTCGCGGTGCCGTATGCCGTGGCTAATTTCAAGCCGGAGGTGCCGGGACAGTGGTCCGAGGGCGACGAACAACGGCTGCGGGACCTGAATGAGAAGGTGGGGGACTGGGCGCCGCAGACGGCGTTCGGGATGACGTTCGACCCGTTCCGCTTTGGCCAGCGTGGCGCTGTGACCATGGGCGCTGGGAGCAAGATCATTCAGCCCACCGAGCGGCCGATCGGCAGCGTGGCCGAGCCGATCCTCGCCTATCACTCCTCGCCGCACGATTTCGATCGGTTCGACCTCTCCAAGATCGGGACCGGCGAGGGCTTTCAGATGTATGGGCACGGGATTTACGTCGCCGAGAACCCGGCGGTGTCCGGGCAGGGCGGGGAATATTGGAAGCAATTTTTAGAAAGATTTCCGCCGGCCGAAAGAGCCGCGGCCGAGCGATTGCGATTGCATGAGTTCAATCGTGACAACGCAATTGCCGGCACCAAGACGGACATCAGGGATTGGACGCAGGAGTTGCCTAATATCCCATCTCAATATCCATCACTATTGGAGCAGGGCCAGCGACGCGCATATGCTGAAAAAATGCTAGCGCAGAGACAACATGAGCTTTCTCTGCTCGAAAGCGGCAAGCCGGTCGGCCCGCGCACCTACGAGGTCGGCATTCACGCCAAGCCCGAGCAGTTTTTGGATTGGGATAAGCCGTTGAGTGGGCAGTCTCAGCAAGTCCGAGGGGTTGCAGAACAATTCAAAGTGCCACTTGAAAAACAATACTCCGCCCCTGGCGTTGACCCGTTTCCGATTTCTGTATTTGGAAAAGGATTATATGAGAACATTGCTCGATCTCATGCTGGATCATGGAACGATAAAGCGGCGGCTTCTGAAATTTTGCGCGAGGCCGGCATTCCCGGCATCCGCTACCTGGACCAGGGATCGCGCTCGCGCGCAGACCTGCCGATGATCGAGGCTGAGCATTCCCGGCTGATGAAATTGCTGGAGGGCGGCGTCGACGAGTACGGTCGCTCAATAGGAAGCCGGCGCGCGGCACTGCAAATCTCTGCGGATAACTTGGCCAAGGACATCGCGAATGTCAGGAACAATGCAAGGACCAGCAACTACGTGGTTTTCAACCCACAAAGCCCGATCAGCCGCGTCCAGATCATGCGCAAGTACGGCCTCGCCGGGGCGGTGCCGGCGATGGGCGCGCTGGCGGCGGCCGACCGTTATCAGGGAGTCCAGTAAAACGCCCTTGCCTACCCTGTGACGACCTGTCAACATGGCGCCGTTGCAACCACTCACCCCACGGGGAACCCCACCATGAAACGCTTGCTAGCAACTACCGCAATGCTCCTGGCCATGACGATGGCCAGCCACGCCGACATCGTCCTCGGCGGCCAGACCTGGAGCTTCAACGGCGTTGACACGCTGACGCTCACGCCGGTCGTGCCCGGCGGCAACCAGCCGCTCAACGTGCAGTGCATCATCTGCGGCGCCAACCAGCCGCAGCAGTCACCGACGTTTGGCTACACCGATTTTGGCAATGCCGGGAACCAGACCTCCGAGGTCTATTTCTCGACCAACGTCTCGGGCGGCGCCAATCCCGGCACCAACACCATCGGCATCGGTTACGACGGCACGTTCCTGCGCAATTACCTGATTGCCAACGGCGACAACAATCTGCGGTTCACGGTGGGCGTGGACGCCAACGACACCAATCAGCCGCAGACGTTGCAGTCGTTCTTCTTGTTGAACCTGACGACGCACACGGTGTTGTCGGCATTTATCAACGGGACGACCGGGAATATCGCCAGCCAGAACAACGGCACCGGGTTCCCGGACTACACCTTGGGGACCTTCGACATCTCGCTCGGCACCGACATTCATCTGGGCGACAAGCTAATCTTCTTCGCGAACATCCAGAACGCCAACGATGGGCCCGACAGCTTCTTTATCCAGCCGATCCCGAGCCCGCAGGCGGTGCCGGGTCCGGTGGCTGGGGCCGGTTTCCCCGGCATCCTGGCCGGCCTGGTCGCCCTCTGGGGCTTGGCGATGAAGCGGCGCCGTCGCAACCCGGTTTAGTCCCACCCACGGCCTCACAAGGAGAATTCCCAATGAGAAAAATGCTACTCCCCATCGCGGCGCTGCTGGCGTTGTCGGCGGCGTCTCCCGCTAACGCGCTCATCATCAAGGACTTGGGCAACAACCCCAACAGCGCCACCGGGGCATTCAACAACAGCGTGCTCGGGACGACGTTCACCGATCAGTATACCTTCCACCTAATCGGCTCGCAGTTCCTCACGTTCGCCAGCGCCACCAACGACTTCACGCAGCCGACTGACTTCATCACCGCCTTCACCGGGCAGTTGTTCAACTCAGGCGCCAATGGTTTGCCTGGCGGTGGCGATGATACGGCCGTGGGACCGCTGGTGGCGGCGGTGGCTTGCCCGACCAACCCACTCGGGTGCCAGGTGCTGGCCGGCTCCGCCATCCTGGCGGCCGGTAATTACTTCCTCAACATCGCCGGCACTGGCGGTGGCACCTCGGGCTATGGCGGCAACCTGACCACGACCGCGGTGGCGGTGCCAGGCCCGATCGCCGGGGCCGGCTTCCCCGGCATCCTGGCGGCCCTGGTCGGGCTGTGGGGTCTCAACAAAAGGCGCCGTGCGCGCAACCACGGCGTAGCGTAGTCGGGGCGGCGGCTCAGACGCCCCTGTCCATGCCGCCGTTTCCGGGCCCCCGCCTCCGCACCGAGGCGGGGGTTTCTTTGTGAGGCATGCCGGATGCAAGGACTGCCGGATGCAAGTACTGCCGGATGCAAATAAAACGCTCACACTGTACGGATTGTGGAAAGCCGCTCGACGCTGCGGTGTGTCTGGAATCCGAGACAATAATGCCAACCCCGGGTGATATCACCGTCTGCATAGGCTGTGGGCACATCATGGCCTTTGACAAGGATTTGGAGCTGCGAAATCTTAACGACGCCGAAATGGTGAAAATCGCTGGCGATCAACGCATTTTGACAGCTCAACGATTGTCCTCACACTACCGGCGAAGGATGAAGCCATGAAAATTCCGGTGCCGATGCCGTTGGTGCATGCCTTTGGCTGGCTCGGGCGCTTCGGCAATGTGCCGGTGTGGGCGCGCTACGACCTGCGCCGGATCGATCTCGTGATTGCAGCCGGAGGCATCGTGGCCGTCGGATTCTACGGCGGTCGCTACGGTTGGCCGGGCGCAGTGCAGGCTGCCGTGATGTTTGCCGCCGTGACTGCGCTCGCCCTATTCATCCGGCCGGCAAATGATGCATGATGCTGCCGGCTGCGGCGGTGTTATCCTGTCCAGACAATCGTCGCGACCAAAGGCCCTCGCCCGCGGTCTAGCCACTGTTGCGGCGGGGGCCGCAATCACAAGGAGCCATGCCATGGCGCAAAATGCGATAACGGTTTTAAATCCTAACCCTACACCGCCCACCAACTTTCCTAACGTCTTTCTTGGCCAGACCCCGCCGAACGCGCCTTCACAAACAAGTATAGATGACGGCACATCTAGTACCGTCACAGTATTCGCCGCCAAGCGGACCTCGGTCGATAACACCGGCTATCCCAGCGTGGACAGCGAGGGGTCCGGCACCGAGGTCGTGGTGACCGCTCCGGGATCGCGCGCGGAGTGTCCGACGTTGGCATTCTCCTGCCTCGGCAACTACACGACCACGCCGAACGCGCAGCATGCGTCCAGCCTATCGCCGGCGGCAACGACGCTGGTCAGCATCAGCCCGACCACGACCGTATCGGGTGCTGGCACGCAAGCACTCACCGCGACCGGAACCGGCTTCACAAAGCAGAGTGTTATCACGGTAAACGGCCTGGCCCAGCCCACGACTTACGTCAGTTCGACCTCGTTGACGGCGACGCCCACTAAAAAGCTAACCGCAGGCACTTGGCCAGTGGTCGTGACCACTGCAGGAACCGTGCAGACTGCGAGCCAGACCTGGACATTTACGTGATCTCGCGCGTTACCTCGGCACCCGCAACAGGAGAACGATCATGAGCGACCAGTGGAATCAGAACCAGCCGAGCCAGAGCCAACAGGCCGGGATGCAGCCGGGCGAACTCCAGCGCCAGGCCGGGCCGTGGCAGCAGCCGCTGCAGCGCAACGAGCGCATGCAGCAGCAGCAGGAGCGCAACGCCATTGCGCAGAATACGGGCGGCGCCGGCGAGGGCGTCGACATGGAGCAGGTCGCCGGCATGATCAAGGCGGAATACGCCAATGTCGCGCAGCCGGGGCTTGACCCGGCCAACCGGCCGAGCGGCGAGGTCGCGGGCGAGCGCAACCCGCACAAGTCAACGCGCGACCTTGAGGACATCACCGGCAACCCTGGCCACCGCGGTGTCAATCCGAATGCACCGGCGATATCCGTTAATCCGATGCCGAGTGCGCTGGAGGGTTACCCCTCGATCAATGAGCCGCCTGGCAGCAACGTGCTGCCGCCGCTGGAGATCGGTGAGGGTGAGAACCAGCGGTTAGAGCGGCAGTCGCAGCAAGGCGGGCAGCCGGGCCAGCAGGAGCAGCCGCAACTGACCGATCAGCCGGGCCAGCAGGGCCAGCCGCCGTGGCAGGGGCCGTACCCGCAGCAGCCGCAGCAGCCGCAGCAGAACGTGTTCAGCGAGCCGCCGCCGGTGCGGCCGTACTGATCATGGGCTTGGCGGTCGTCACGGTCACCAGCGGTGGGTTGCCGGTGGCAGCCGGCACCGGAGGTTTGCCCGTAACCGAGGCCGCCAATGGCCGCGGAATTGCCGTGACCAAAACAGCCGGTGCAGGCGGCGGCATCCCTGTCGTGTTCGTGACTGAGGCCGGCGCGGTGGTGCCGTCATTGGTGCCGACGACGTTCAATGGTGCCGTGACGGCGGGCTGGCCGGCATGAGCGGATGGCCCACGCAGATCGAACGCATGTTCAACCTGCACCCCATGCTGATTGCACTGGCGTTTCTCTGCCTGCTCGGCAATGCGATCGCGCTTATTGCGGTGCTGGTGCTGCTGACGATGTAGCGGTGTGCCCGGTGTCCACCATGCGCTGCGCGATGGCGCGCTTGGCGGCGTCGCTGATGTCCTTGGTGCGCAGCACCTTGAGCCACTTGCCGACGTGGCTGCCCTGCTCCAGCAGATTGGCCGCCTCGATCTCCAGCAAGGCCGCCAGCGTGGCCGGCGACAGCATCAGCAGCTCGTGTTTGTGCGTATTGAACACGCGGCCGGTCGTCTCGATCAGTTCGCGTGGGCGCGCCGTGACGCAGAAGATGTAGACCAACAATTCGGCCTCGGGGCCGATCAGTTGCACGATGGCGTTGCGCTCCTCGAGCGGCCAGGTCTTGTGGCGGAAATGCCTCGTGCCGTAGATCGAGTGGAACAGGCCGGCCGTACAGATTTCCGGCGGGTTGCGCCACGCCTGCAGCAGGTCGTGGGTGCCAAGTAGATGGTCGTAGAGGCTGCGGCCGCTATGGCGGATCTTGTTGGCGTTCGCCTGGATCGTCAGGAAGTGTCGGTGCTGGTCCTGGATCATCGGGCAACTCTGATTTGAAGGCGAGGACAACGCGCAGCACCGGGCAGGTGCGCGAGACGCCGCGGGCGACGTGCGGCATGTTTCCGCGAAAGATCGCCAGCCGGTTCGGGCGCGGGTAGATGCTGGTGATGATGTCAGATTTGTCGGGCGTGAATATCACGGTTTCGCCGGCCCAATTGGGCTGCCAGTCGGCGTTTGCGTAATACACGCATGTGTAGCTGCGATCTGATTTGCTGTCGGTATGCACGGTGCCATCGCTGCCGTAGGTTTGCGCATTGGCATAGCAGCGATAGAGCGCGTGCGTGTTGCGGAACACCACCTTATTGAGGTTCACCCAGAACCAGTGCGCCAGCGGCGCGCTCTTCGAGAGTTCTTCGGAGCATTCGTATTTCGGTTCGTTCTTGGAGTTTCTATGCCCGGCAAAGTGCTTGTGCCAGAACGAATAGACATCGGTCTTGCGCGCTGACTTCCAGCCGAACTGCCAGCCTGGCCGTTGTAGGAAGTCTCGCACCAGCGCCTGCGTGTTTGGCGGCAGCAGGTCGTCAACCACGGTCACGTCCTCCGCCAGTGCGCGCCATGTCCGCGGCAACTCTACTGTCGGCTTATCGAGCACGCGCCGCCTCCAGCGCCTCGATGCGTTCCATGGCCTCTTGGAGGGCCCGTGTCAGCGCGGCCACGATCGCCAGCAGGTTGGGCGACTGGATGTCAGTGGGACTGTCCTTCCAGCCACTGGCCGCGCTCGGCAGCAGCGTGTCCTGCAGTTCGTGCGCGACAAAGCCCCAGCGCCAAGTGTCGTCATTGACGAACAGCGGCTGCGTGGCACCAGGCGGGGTGTATTCCCGCTGCGTGTAGGTGATCGGGCGCAGGCGCTTGACGACCTCCCAGGTGCTGCGGAGCGGGGCCACGTCCTTCTTGATGCGGTAGTCACAAGTGATCGTGATGTTGCCGAGGTTGGTGATGTCGATCCACGCCTGCGCGGCCGAGCCGGTCCAATAGAAGTTGTGGGCATTGACATCGTAGGCACCGGCGGTTCCGGCTTTACCGAATATTCCCTTGCCGAGATAAATCTTGGCGGCCGGATCGATGATGATGCCATCGCCGGCAGTGGCGTTAAACAGCCGCACGCCGTTGCTGGAGCGGAACCAACCGACATAGCCCTTGGTGGCGGCGGTCTCGTCGGCAAAGACCTGATAGGCATCGCTGGTGCCGACCGCCTGTAGATAGCCATTGCCGGTAACGTGGAGGTCGCCAGTGATGCCACCGGGGATGCTGACGGCGCCATTGCTGGACGAGATGCTCATCCGCACGGCGGTGTCGAAAAACCGCAGCGTGCCATTGAAGTTGTCGATGTTGAAGGCCGGGAAGCCGGCCGATTTGAGCACCAACTCCGGGCTGTCGGCGCCGCCGTTGTCGAGCGTGATGGTGCTGGCGCAGCGGATGGCACCGCCGGTGGAGATGTCGTTACCGACGCCAATGCCGCCGGCGACGATCAACGCGGCGTTGGATGGCGACACCGCCGACGCTGTCGATGCAACCACGACCGGGTCGGCGACGAAGCGATAGAACGAGCCAGTAGTCTCCAGGTACTTGGCATTCGAGTTGCCGAGATAGAGCTTCCCGGTGGTGGCCGAGGCCGGATGCACGGCGAATAGGTCGCCGCCGTGGATGTCGCCGCCGACCACGACATTGTCAACGACACCGAGTCCGCCGGCGATCGTCAATGCTCCGGTGGTCGGCGAGGTCGAGTCCACCGCCGAGGTGATCTGCACTGGCGTGGTGGAGAAGCTGAACGCGGTGCCGTTGTGGAACAGATACTGCGTCGGGGTGAGATAGACCGTGCCGGTGCCGGCGTGGATGTTGCCGCCGGCAAAGATGTCGAGCCCGACGCCGAGCCCGCCGTTGACCGTCAGCGCGCCGGTGTTCGATGCGGTCGATGGCGTGGTGCTGGCGATGTTGACATCACCGCCCAGCCGCGGGCCGGTCCACGGGCCCCAGCCGGCCGTGGTCTTCACCCGCACAAATTCCTCGCCGGTGTTGATCTCGTAGGCATGCAGGACGGTGAAACTGTTGTTGTAGGCGGTGGCAATGCCGGAGAAATAATACCCGTCGAGCGGGCTGGCGGTGGCGGCGTTGTCGGAAATGAATGAGCCGGAAACGAACGGGAAACTGTCGTAATTGGTGACCACCTGGTTGGCGAGTTCGCCGCCCAGCGCGATCATGGCATCGCGGGCCGTGGTGGCGCCGGTGCCGCCGGCCACGATCGGCCGCGGCGTGTTGAGGTCCTGCTCCACGTCGCCGACGTAGGCGTTGTATTTGGTGGACTCGATGGTCAGGTTAGGAATTCCGTCCGTACCCGGCGGCCTACTGTACACCCCACTGCCGTTCCTAGGAATTTTAACCTCCTATTTCCGTGCCGCAGCGTAGCGACGTTGCATCTTCAATCGATGGCATGCCCGACATCGTCGCCAGCCCTCTTTCGTGACGAGTGTGTTTTCTGGTGTGTACTCGTGGCCATTGCAGCAATGCGCAAGAGCACGCTTCTTTGCACCAGAGGCCTCTCCACCTAGCGCCAACCCGGAGAGATTATATATTTTCTCAGGCGATAAAACTTTGGCAAGCGACAAGCCTCTTTCGGCTCGTTCCACGACAGTGTCGGTCTTGATGCCAGACTTCTTTGCAAGGTCCATGGCGCGATATTTCTTGCCTTTGATTTTTACAAAGACCGCATTTCTGCGATTGGCCATTGATACAGCGCGCGTCGTCCATCGCACATTGCCGCGAGCGTAGTCGCCGTCATTGTCAATGCGGTCGATCACCATGCCAGGAGGTCTCTCTCCTATCGCAGCGAAAAATTCATCGAATGACTTGAAGCGAACTTTGATGCCACGACCGCCGTAGTCCTTCCACTGTTTGAAGTTTGGATTATTGCAACGCTGTTTGAGCCCGTACCATATGTTTCGCAGCTTGTTCGTGACTGCCATTTTTGACCTCCTGTTGGAGGTCCGATGGTCCGCCTATTCCTGATCCATTGCAAGGCAGAGACGCCTGAGCCGTTGCGGGGCAATGTGGCCTCCTATGTGAGGTTTGGATCATAGTCTGGCACTTGCGACTGTTGCCGACGCAATTGCATCTGCAGCAAGGCGCGCGCCATGGCGTCGCGGCCAGGCGTGGATGGCACCAGATCTTGGCCGGGCAGTTTCTCCAGGAACAGCGGCGAGCGGCGCTGCGTGGCCTCCTGGACCGCTTCGAGCGCACCCACAGTGCCCTTGGCGGCTTGGTTTTTGAGGTAGGCCCCGACGCCGGGGGCAATCACCGCCGCCGCCCCTGTGACGGCCGGGCCTGCACCCAGGAAATTGGCCCCGGCAGCCGCCAGCCCTGATGTTACGCCTTGGCCTAAGCCGCCGCCGCCGCCGAGACGGTTGCCCCAATTGCGCATGAAATTGCGCACCGGCGTGCCGGTGGGGATGGCTTCTAGCGCGGCTTTTTCCGCGGGATCGAAACCTCGCATTCGCGCATCGTCGAGGACTGCTGTGGCGACACGTCCGCGCACTGAGTTATCGAGATTTTGTCCTGAGTTGGCGGCGGCAGCTCGTAAGTCTGCGGTGCGGCTAATGTCGGCGAGTTCTTCACCGCGCATGCCGGCGGCATAGTTGGCGCGGCCGGTGGCGTAGCGAGTTCCGACTTCGGCAGCGGGTCCAGACAGAACAGCGCCCGCAGGAGGGTTCTCAATGAAGTTGTTGAGGTGCTCAAACGCCACCCCCACGCCCTTCTGGTTCTCGTCAGCCTTGCCGAACTTGTTGGCGATGTTCTTGCGGAGTGAGATGAGGTTGGCAGGCTCGACGTGGACAGTGGAGCCGGGGGGCGGGGTGGACTGCCGCATGTAACGGAGCGTCTCGTAAATTCCTGGGGCATCTTTGGGAAGCACGCCTTCCTTGAGCAGGTTCTGCTCGATCTGGTCGGCCAGTATCGGAATATGCTGCGGATTATACTTCACCGGCAGATCGACGACATCGCTGATTTGCTTGCCACCGACATCCTTTAATTCCTGGACGGTCGGTGTCCGTGCGAGCGACAGGTCTTGCTTTACGCCCTTCACACCCGCAATGGCGCGGTCGCCGGAACGCACGAATGGGTTGGTGCCAAGCCCCAGCGTTGCCATGTTGAAGACCTCGCCCATCACGCGCGGGTCGCTGACATCGCTGGACGCTTCGCCGCTGACAACACGGTTAACGTAATCGTTGGCCTGCTTGTAACCCTGGTACAACCCGCCTGTCAGGCCGGAAGTCAGTGGCTCAAACCGCACGCTCTTGTCGCTGTAGGTGGTGAAAGGCAGAACGGAGCCGCGATAGGTTGGGGTCGGCTCCGGCTGCTCGCCACCGGCCAGATATTTATCCGGGTTAAACTCTTGTTTAGGCGACGATGCGAGATAAGCGTCCGGGTCGAACGGCTTTTGTTCAGCCATCACCGTCCCTCCAACCTTTTCCGGATGGCGCCAGCTCGCGGGTCATTGGGGTTGTTTTTGAGCCATTCCCGCGCTGCGTCGTCACCTCCGCCCTTTGCAGTTGCGATTAAAGCCTCGGCCTGCTGTCGCAACTGTCCGGACAGATCGTTGTTGCTGACCTTTTCATTCCAGCTATGCTCGAAATCAACGAAGCTCTTGTTGGGGTTGTCGCGCCGGAAGGCGGCCCACTCTTGCGCTTTCTCCAGGTCGCGATGCGCCACCATCTTGGCAGCGCCGAGCTTGATGCGATTGCTTTCGGGATCGTCCCCGAGCTTGGCAACGGTGTCGGTCAAGAACGTGCGGTCTGTGTTCGAGAAGTTGTTGGAGGGGAAGCCGCCGGCACCAATCTTTCCAATCACAAGGTCGCCGACGATAGCGTTGAATGCTTGCGCTGAGCCGATGGACTTCGGATCGAGATTTAATCTTGCAAGCACCTCGTCCGATACCCCAAGCGCCCGTCCCATGGCCCCTACGCTCATTCGTGTTGGGGCCAAAGCGTCAGTCTTGATTTGGTTGAGCAGGGCATCGGCGCGGTTCAGCGTATACAACGTCGTCCCGGCCGTATTGGCGCTTTCCATCATCTTGCCGGCGCGCTCGGCCGCCAGCCTGCCCGTGACCTTGCTTTCTTCTTTCTCCCCGGCCTGATCGATGCTGACTGTCGTCGGCCCTTGGATCGTCTTCAGATTTCCAAAGCGATCCTTATAAGCGGTGACGCCTGCAGGCAGTGTACCAAGCCGCGCTGTTTCTTCCGGCGACAATGCGAAGAACCCTTCGCCCTCCAGCGCGCGTTTTTCTTTCTCAACGTCGTAACTGCTTCTTTGCAAGGCAAGCCGCGTCGCCGGGTCCCTGGATTTGATCTCCTCCTGTTTCCAGATTTTCCAGCGGTTGAGGTCTTCCTCGTGCTGCGCCTTGAATAGTTCGCTGTATTTATCGTGCGCTGACTGGCGCAGTGCCGGGCTGAGCGTGGGGTCTTGGGCGGCGCGTTCCAGCCTCTGCATGAATTGCGTGGGCGGCGTACGCTTTGGCTCCGGGCCGGGATCGTATGGCACAACTGGTGGCGGCAGGGTCGCGCCGGCCATGTTAGGCGGCAACTGGCCAGGCCCCGGTGCCTTCGCGATGGTCGTTGGATCAGGGGGCAGCGCCGGACCCGTGGTTGCTGCTGCGGGCGGCGTTAGCGCGCCATTGCGCACGGCCTCGGGTGCCGCCGCAATCGCGGTCGGGTCCGGCAGCGCCGAGCCCTGGGGCGCAGGCGCGGTGTCGCTTTGGGCACCGGCCGGGTTTAGGGATGCGACCACTTGCGGGACGTCCGGGGGAGCCGCCTGGACATCTGCGGAATTGGCGGGCACGCGCGTGGCTGCAAGCCGCTGCAGTTGTCCCGGCGGCTCCTGCTGCACGAAGGTTTCGCCACTGCCGGGAAGTCGCCCGGAGGCATTGTAACGGCCGGTGCGGATGCCATTAGCTGCGACATCTGCCGAGGCGTTGCCGGTCGGCGAGAAGCCGATATCGCCGCCGCCGATGTCGGAGCCGCGCAGCACCGGCGTCAGCGCGTCTTCGCTGATCTGCCCGCGCCCGAAGGTCGAGGCCGGGTAATAGCCGGTCGATTGCGGGCCGGTGTATTGCCGAGTGACTTGCTCGAGCGGCTGGCCGCGCGCAGCCGCGCGGTTGAAGATCGTCTCGGCGATGATCTGCTGCTCGCGCGGATCATTGCTTTCGCCCTTGGCGATGGTGCGAATGCGGTCTGCGAGCACGGGGTTGTCCTGCAATTCGGCAAGTTGCGGATTG
>Ga0066652_100000139_pt1 | contig 40925 bp, 34 predicted proteins | sample GraSoiAngelo_101_FD_71413 | JGI IMG/M metagenome (GOLD analysis project Ga0066652, IMG submission 71413) | Grasslands soil microbial communities from the Angelo Coastal Reserve, California, USA - 14_0903_02_30cm | ecosystem: Environmental > Terrestrial > Soil > Grasslands | place: USA... | reverse complement strand
AAAGAACCCGGATCAGGTATTACCATCATGGGTTATGCCGGTATTACCAGCCAGGACCTTGCACCTCATTCAATCGATATTTATCACCAGGCTTCTATTGCCCAGATACAGTCTAATCTTGGGACCAAAACCTGCCCGGTTACAACAAGCATAGCTGCAAACAACGCCACACCGGTCGTGAATGCTGGCAATAATTTTACAATTCCCATCAGCACACCTTTTGCTCTTACTGGTTCGGCCACAGATGCCAATGCCGGTGATGTGCTCACGTATTGCTGGGAACAGAACGATAATGCATCTTCTTCGCAAACCAACGCTAACAGCGTAGCCAGTGCAACTAAAGCGACTGGCCCCAACTGGATTTCTTTTAGTCCAACCACATCGCCCACAAGATATTTTCCGAAAATGTCAACTATTCTTGCAGGCGGATTGATATCAGGTCCGTTACCTGGCGGTGACGCAGGTGCGAATACCGAAGCGTTGAGTTCTGTTTCAAGAACATTAAACTTTCGCCTGACTGTAAGGGATAATGCAGTATTCAGTTCTACCGCCCCGGTTAGTGTTGGCCAAACTAATTTTGATGATGTGGTAGTTACGGTCACAAATAGTTCAGGACCTTTTTCTGTAACTGTACCGAATACAGCCGTATCATGGGCTGGTAACTCGTCCCAGACTATCACCTGGGCTGTAGCAAACACGACAGCTGCTCCTGTAAGTTGCGCCAATGTTAAGATCTCCATTTCTACAGATGGGGGAAATAATTTTTCAACCCTGGTTGCCAGCACAACCAATGATGGCAGCGAAGTCGTAACAATTCCGAATACGCCTACAACGACGGCCAGGATCAAAGTGGAAGCGGTCGGTAATATCTTCTTTGACATTTCCAATACGAACTTTACGATCACGTCGGGCAGCGGTTGCGGAAGCCCCGCAGGATTGACCTCATCAGCCATTACTACTTCATCGGCTACCGTGAGTTGGTCGGCTGTCAGCGGTGCGAACTCGTATGATGTAGATTATAAATTAAATTCTACAGGTACATGGACAAATGCAGCAACTGGTACGACATCATTATCAGTTAATCTTTCCGGTTTAACATCCGGCTCACTATACGACTGGAGGGTAAGGGCAAATTGTTCAGGCGGCAGCAGTGCTTACACCCAGGCACAATTCACTACACAGTCGACAGTTACCTGCAATGCTCCAACGGGCCTTGCATCATCTGGCGTTACTGCATCGGCAGCTACGGTTAGCTGGACGGCAGTAAGCGGCGGATTGTCGTATGATGTGGATTATAAAACAAATGCATCAGGCACATGGACCAATGCTGCAACAGGAACGACTGCAACTGCGGTCAACTTAACTGGCCTGGCAGCCTCAACATTGTATGACTGGAGAGTTCGGACCAATTGTTCCGGTGGAAGCAGTACTTATTCCCAGGCACAGTTCACCACACAGGCCGCATCTGGCTGTGCTACCGCATTTGAGCCAAATGAAACACAGGCAACAGCGGCAGCGATCTCAACAGGCATTGCTAATTCTGCAGCAATTACAACAACGACCGATGTTGATTATTTCAAAATAACCACAACATCCACGTCGAATAATGTATTCACACTGGCGGGGCCCAGCGGTAAAGATTATGATCTGTATATCTACAATAGTGCAGGCACACAGATCGGCTCCGGTCTTAGCAGCACCGCTAATGAAACTGTTACGTTGAATAACCAGGCAGCTGGCACTTACTATATCAAAGTGATCGGTTACAACGGAGCTAACAGCACGACCTGCTATACTATCACAGCCACGGCTACAACGGTTACCAGTTGTCAAAGCAGTTATGATGTATCGACCAACGGTTCTGCAAGTGGAGCAGCTTCCATTCCGTTTAATATGGATATCAAGGGTCTTATCAGCCCGAGTGGTGACGTTGATTATTACAAGTTCGTGATCACTACCGGCGGTACGGCAACCGTTACCTTAACTACATTGCCTGGCGATTATGATATACAGTTGCTTTCCAGCAATGGTACGACCCAATTGGCGATCTCGCAAAATGGAGGTACATCAAGTGAAACGATCAGTCGGACTTATACGGCAGGTACTTATTATTTACGCGTTTACGGGTACAATGGCGCCAACAGTGCAACGAGCTGTTACACTTTGAAAGTTCAATTGGGAACAGCATCGAGAGAGGAGAATTTGATCGTCAGCGACAAGATCAGTGTATTCCCTAACCCGGTCAGCGGTGTTCTTACTGTTCAATCGGATGGTATTTCCGGAATGGCTGAAATCCGCATATTTGATGTTTATGGCAAGATGGTCATGCAACAGAGAAGCGCTTCGATCAAAACACAGCTGGATGTTTCAAAGCTTCCGGCCGGTGTTTACATGGTGAAGGTAAAAGACGATAAAAAGGAGATAAGTACGAAGATTGTAAAAGAGTAAGTTTTAGTGTTTAAATAGATATGACAAGCCCTCCTGTTATTGGGAGGGCTTGTTTGGTATAATGAATTGCCACATTGAAACCGGGTGCGACTTAAATATCTTTTGTTTTTCCGGGATTGTCGGTTAAGAAATTATCCAGCAAATCTGCTTTAACCTTTTTTTGTTTCGCTTTTCTTCGAAGCCTGTATCCAAGCAACAGTAAGATAATTGCCATGATCAACGGCATATTATACCCAATGTAATAAGCTATGATATCAGTTGTTGTCGGATCGGGTGTAGAAGAGGGCCGACCCGGTCCACCACCCAGGTATGAGAGGACATTGAGAGCAAGTAGCAGCCAGCCCAGAATAATCAATATTAAACCTGTAATCTTCATCAAATAAATTTATACAGAAACATTAAAATCTCTCAATGCCTCATTCAAACTTGTTTTCAGGTCTGTGCTTGATTTGCGCTGGCCAATGATCAGGGCGCAACTCACTCCATATTCGCCGGAAGGGAATTTTTTCATATAAGAGCCGGGGATCACAACACTTCGTGCCGGTACCCTGCCTTTGTATTCTTTAGGTTCACTGCCGCTTACATCAATAATTTTTGTCGATTGGGTCAAAACAACATTAGCACCCAGCACCGCTTCTTTTTCTATCCTTACTCCCTCTACCACTATACAGCGGCTCCCGATAAAACATCCGTCCTCTACGATGACCGGTGAAGCCTGAAGCGGCTCGAGGACACCACCAATACCAACACCACCGCTCAGGTGAACGCCTTTGCCTATCTGTGCGCAACTGCCCACGGTAGCCCAGGTATCGACCATTGTACCCTCATCCACGTAAGCGCCTATGTTTACGTAAGAGGGCATTAGCACAACATTCTTTGCAATATAGGCGCCGTATCGGGCAATGGCATGTGGCACGGCACGAACACCGAGTTCTTTATAATTTTTTTTCAGTAACATTTTATCATAAAACTCGAATGGCTCCAAACTCCAGGTCTGCATTTGCTGGATACCGAAATACATCAGTATGGTCTGTTTTACCCATTCATTGACTATCCACCCGTCATCGGTTGGCGTGGCTACACGCAGTCTGCCTTTGTCTATTTCTTCTATCGTAGTACGAACGGCGTCGGCATATTTATTTTGCTTCAGTAATTCACGATTGCTCCAGGCTTCCAATATGAGTTCTTTCATGTTGTCATTTTGCTGCGAAAATAGTTTAAAGTCGGAAAGTCAGAAAAATCCGTAAGTCCGGAAGAATCCTGCTATGTGTTCGAGCCGACTTTCGGTCTCCCGGACATCCATCTGTTAAAAGCTTTTCAACGTCGGCGTTTCATTGCGAAAGACTATACAGGTAAGGCGATATTTTTTTCCAATGCGCAGGTGAGGATAGTATGTATGCTGCAGAAGCTTTCCAAAAAGAAACAGCGCTGCACCGATAGCTAAATTCGGCAGGTTCTGTTTGGCAAAGGGCGGAGAGTTGTGAGCCAAATCATTAATAATATTCAATGTGACATAGCTTGCACCCGCTATCTGGAATATATCGCCTCTTTTGAGCCATACAAACGACTCGTGACCAAGAGTAACATAGACCTGATCGTTGCGATAAACCGTATGTTCCTTTTTGGTAGGTAAAGCATGGACATCTGAGAGTGCAAATGCGAAACCGCTGAAATGTATGGTGTCATTTCGGATAAGTCCGTAACGTATGATCTCTTTGGTCAGGTAAAAAGAATCCGCTGTGATCCTTTTAATGATACCCCTTATCCATTCTTTATCCTGTTGCTGAAAAGTGATATAAGAGTCTTTCCAGAAATACTGAACACTTCTGTGCTTTTTTTTCAGCACCATGACGATGTCCTGTGAATACATTTCACAGCTGAATAGCAACGCCAGTACGATCAGTGTTGGCCGGTTCATTCATCGTCAAGGTAAAAAAGCAATCGCAAAAGAAGTGTTAAACGGATAGTCCGAAAACCCGAAACAAGCCTCTTCTTGTCTTGAACATTCTTCGGTCTTTCGATCTTCCGGACTTCCCGACTATCTTTACAACATGAACATCGGCTTTGATGCAAAAATGGCTTACCACAATGGCACCGGGCTGGGTCATTTCAGCAGGACACTTATTAATTCGCTCTCTCAGTACTACCCGGCTCATGAATATTTTTTATTTAACCCGCAACCATCTTCATTATTTCAGATGCCGGGAAAAAATATTCATGAAGTGCAGCCTTCCTCATCCATTGACAGGATTTTTTCTTCAGCCTGGCGGGACAGACGTATCAAAAAAGACCTGCAAAAACATAAGATCGACCTCTATCATGGGCTAGACCATGAGCTGCCCAATGGTATCGCTCAAACCGGGATAAAAAGTGTTGTTACTATCCATGACCTCATCTATGAACGATATCCCAAACAATTTTCTGCCAGGGACATAAAAAGATTCTCCGTTCTTTTTCGTTATGCTTGTGAACAGGCAGACAAGGTCATAGCAATTAGTCAGCAAACCCGCGAAGATATCGTGGAATTTTTTAAGACGCCAGAGGAGAAAATTGTGACCTGCTATCAAAGCTGCAACCCGGCCTTCGGGAAAGCCATTAGCCAGGAGGAGAAGCAAAGAGTACAGAAAATGTATGGACTTCCAGATGAATTTTTCTTATATGTCGGCTCGATTATTGAGAGAAAGAACCTTTTAACTATTTGCAAGGCCGTTTTTATTTTACGAAACGAAATAGCGATCCCATTAGTTGTGATCGGAGATGGTAAAGTCTACAAGCAACAGGTGAAGGATTATATCCGCCAGAATGGCCTGGAGAAAAAAGTAATTTTTCTTTCGGATAATGCGGTGTTGCCGGCTTCCCTTTTTCAAACGGTTGCAGACTTTCCCGCCATCTATCAGTTGGCCATGGCCATGATCTATCCTTCATTTTTTGAAGGATTTGGTATACCGGTACTTGAAGCGTTATGGAGCAGGTTGCCGGTTATCACTTCTGGCGTATCTTGCCTGCCGGAAACAGGGGGTGATGCTGCCTACTACGTCAATCCAAACAGTGCCGGGGAAATTGCAGAGGGTATGAAAAAAATTTGCGATGACCGTCAATTGAGAGAAACGATGAAAGAAAAAGGATGGAAGCATGCCCAGAACTTTACACAACAAAAATCCGCAGCGGCAGTAATGAGAGTATATGAAGGGCTCGTGTAGACCTTAAACGGGAACTGTATTTATTCACAACACCGGCGCTTATGCCGGGAAAACAGGAAATCAAATGGGCATTGGCCCCGATTGCTATGAATTTTGAAAAAGACATCGAGTTATGCCTGCAGGCACTAAGAGGCGGGGGTATCATTCTCTATCCCACGGATACCGTTTGGGGTATCGGTTGCGATGCCACAAACGAAAAAGCAGTGGATCGTATTTATAAATTGAAAAAGCGTACGGATAACAAAGCAATGATCGTGCTGGTGACCGAACAACGTGACATATTGCAGTACGTTGCAAACCCCGATACAAGAGTATTTGAATACCTGGAGAATGTTACCAGGCCAACCACCGTGATTTACAGGGGAGCAATCGGACTGGCAGAGAACGTGGTGAGCAAGGATGGAAGCGTTGCTATGAGGATCTGCCAGGATGAATTTTGCCGCACCCTCATCAAGCGGTTTCGCAAACCACTGGTTTCAACATCGGCCAATCTTTCCGGCAAACCCATTGCCGCCACTTATGACGAGATAAGTATCGATATTAAGATCGGGGTAGATTATATCGTCACTCACCGCCAGGATGATAAGACACCGGCTGCGCCCTCCACATTGATCAAATGGGAGAAAGGACAGCCGACAGTTATCCGGGAGTAACTACCAACATGCAAAGGTTCCTGATCATACAGACAGCGTTTATCGGTGACGTTGTATTGGCCACATCGATTATTGAAAAACTACATTTCCATTTTCCGGAGTCACAGATAGACTTTTTACTCAGAAAGGGAAATGAAAGTTTGCTCGCGGGCCATCCTTTGCTGAATGAAGTCATGATCTGGGACAAACAAAAAAATAAGTTCCGCAATCTCTGGAAGACGATCCGCATGGTGCGGAAAAGAAAATATGACAAGGTCATCAATATCCAGCGATTCGCGGCCACCGGTATTTTAACGGCGTTATCAGGTGGAGGGGAAAGAATCGGGTTCGACAAGAACCCTTTTAGTTTTCTTTTCACAACAAAAGTGAAACACATCATTGGTGAGGGCGGCCTGCATGAAATAGATCGAAACACGGAGTTGATCCGGCATTTTACGGATGCTCCTGTTTTCAAACCGCGGCTATATCCTTCAACACAGGATGAAGCTGCTGTGGTGAATTATAAAAAAGGGGATTATATCACGATCTCGCCCTCTTCGGTCTGGTTTACCAAGCAATTTCCGAAGGAAAAATGGATAGAACTAATCCGGATATTGCCGGCTCAATACACTATTTACCTGCTGGGTGGTGCTGCCGATATTGAACTGGGCGAAACGATAAAACGTGACGCCGGTCATCCCTCAGTCGTAAATCTGTCGGGTCGCCTGAGTTTTCTGCAATCAGCTGTTCTCATGAAAGATGCCGTGATGAATTATGTAAACGATTCTGCGCCGATGCATTTTGCGTCATCAGTCAACGCCCCTGTTACTGCAGTCTATTGTTCAACACTGCCATCATTTGGCTTTGGTCCTTTATCCGACAGCCAGAGGATTGTTGAAATCGACTATCATTTATATTGCCGCCCCTGCGGTTTGCATGGAAAAAAACAATGCCCGGAGGGACATTTTAAATGTGCTTATGATATAAAGATCGCTCAGCTCAGCTCTTCATTACCTTCTTACCAGGACAAATAGTCTGAATCATCTTCACCAATCTCTTTCTTATTTTTGGGTAGTTGTCTCATCCGATGGCTATCGGATTTGAATTTGCCCACTGAGGACCGCTGAGAATAGTCGGGGGCCGCAGGGAAAGACGATTCCGTGGCTCTCTCTCCTGTTGCCTTGGTGTCGCCATGTCGAAGCAAGGCCGGCAAGGCACGATTTGTTTCTCCCTGTGGCTGTTCTGATTTTTCAAACAGGGACACTACATATTTTTGTATTTCATGAATGTTCAATTTTCAGATACGGAATCATATATCTTTCAGCAAATTGGCAATGCTGCTGAACAGGTCAGGGTGGAAACTTATTTGATAGGTGGATTTGTGAGAGATAAGATCCTCGGGCGACCCACAAAGGATGCAGATATAGTTTGTGCAGGCGATGGTATTGAATTGGCAAAAGCTGTCGCAAAAAAATTCCATCCCGTTCCACAGGTCAGTTATTTCAAAAATTTCGGAACTGCGCATATCAGGATAGAACCTTCCACGCAAAACGGGTTCCCGATACACTCGGGGGAGAAGGAGCCTGGCTTCGACATTGAATTTGTTGGCGCCCGTAAGGAAAGCTATAGTTCGCATTCTCGCAAACCTGCAGTTATGCCTGGCTCGTTGGAAGACGATCAGAAACGGCGGGATTTTACAATGAACGCACTTGCCATCAGTTTGAATAAAGATGACTATGGCAGGCTGGTTGATCCTTTTAACGGACTTGAGGATATCAGCGATAAGATCATCCGGACCCCGCTTGATCCGCTACAAACATTTAGTGATGATCCCTTGCGGATGATGCGGGCGATCAGGTTTGCCACGCAACTCAATTTTAGCATTGAAGAAAAAACGCTAAAAGCCATTAGCGATGATGCTGACCGGATCAACATTATTTCACAGGAACGGATCACGGATGAATTGAACAAGATCATCCAGGCAAAAAAACCTTCGATTGGGTTTGATCTTTTATACAGGACTGGTCTGCTGCATATCATCTTTCCACAAATGGTGGAACTGGCGGGAGCCGAGTACAAAGATGGGCACGGGCACAAGGATAATTTTTATCATACACTACAGGTGTTGGATAACGTTGCCGAAAGTTCAGATGATATCTGGTTGCGCTGGGCCGCAGTGCTTCATGACATAGCCAAGCCGGTCACCAAAAAATTTGAAGAAGGACATGGCTGGACATTTCATGGGCATGAAGTGGTAGGAGGGAGAATGGTGCCAAAAATATTTGCAAGGCTAAAGCTTCCGCAAAATGACCGCATGCGCTTTGTAAGAAAACTGGTTGAGCTTCACCTGCGGCCGATCAGTTTGACAAAAGAAAACATTACCGATTCCGCCATCAGGCGCCTGCTCTTTGATGCAGGAGAAGATTTTGAATCATTGATGCTGCTGTGTGAAGCAGATATCACATCCAAGAATAAAGTAAAAGTAAAAAAATACCTGGAAAACTTTAAGATGGTAAGAGAGCGTTGCAGGGAAGTAGAGGAAAATGATCATATCCGGAGCTGGCAACCCCCCATAACCGGTGAAAAAATCATGGAGATGTTTGAGCTACCTCCTTCCAAGCCGGTAGGTATCCTTAAAAATGCTTTAAAAGACGCAATATTGGATGGTGAAATACCAAATTCTTATGAAGCGGCACACGATTTTCTTATCACAAAGGCAGGTGAAATGGGTTTAAAAGCAATAAAATCTTAAATTTGTGTATGGCAATTCTGAGATTCAGGATATATTTTGAAGAAGATGAGAGCGTGTACCGTGATGTCTCTATCCGTCACACCCAATCTTTTCTCGAAATGCATGAAGCGATACTTAGAGCTTACGAGTTTGACAATAAACATAAGGCTACTTTTTACCGCAGTAACGACCATTGGCAACGGGGTCGCGAGATCAGCCTGGAACAATATGAAAAAGAGTACAAGGCTGCTCCTTTATTAATGAAGGATACAACGATCGGGTCTGAGATCAAAAACCCCAACCAAAAGTTTATCTACCAGTACGATTTCAATAAGAACTGGACATTCCTGGTAGAATTGATCAATGTGTCAAAAGAAGAAAATCCCAAAATAAGTTATCCTTCGACCATGCGCACTGAAGGCATAGCGCCGAGCCAGTATGGGACCAAGGGTTTGCTGGGAGAAAAATTCGCCGATGTAGAAGAGAAATATGATCTCACTCAAGGTGCCGATGGTTTTGTTGAAGAAGGAGAAGGAGAGACGGAAACGGAAGGCAGTGATGTTGCCGGTGATGAAGCCGGCGAAGAAAGTACCACCGAAGAGATCTGAACAGGTGATTGCACTCCAGATGATCCTAAATTGATATATTATTAATGACCCCGGTTTCGATTGTCGAAGCCGGGGTTTTTACTGACAATGCCAGCCGCAAAAAATAAAAAAGTAATAATTGTTGAAGGTCCAACGGCTGTTGGCAAAACGGCTGTGGCCATTGCCCTCGCGGAACATTTCAAAACCGAGATCATTTCGGCAGACAGCCGGCAATGTTACAGGGAATTAAACATTGGTGTGGCAAGACCTTTACCGGCAGAATTACAACAAATAAAACATCATTTCATTGCCTCGCATTCGATAAGAGATGAAGTAAGTGCGGCCGGTTTTGAACAGTACGCATTGAAAAAAGCAGCCGAATTGTTTGAGCAATATGAAAATATTGTAATGGTCGGTGGGACCGGTCTTTATATTAAAGCGTTTAGTGAAGGACTGGATGAGATCCCGGAAACAAATCCTGAGATCCGCAAAGAGATAATTTCTAAATACGAAAAAAATGGGCTTCCCTGGTTGCAGCATGAAATGAGTGAAAAGGATCCGGAATTTTTTAAAGTAGGCGAAATACAAAACCCGCAACGTATGTTAAGGGCCCTGGAGGTTATCGAATCGACTGGCAAATCAATTCTTTATTTCCGCAAAGGAAAAAAAGCCGAACGGGACTTTTCAATAGTAAAGATCGGGTTGGAATTGCCCAAGGAGCAATTGCATGAAAACATCCATCAGCGAACCGACAAAATGATTGACGAGGGACTTGTGCAGGAAGTAAAAAGTTTACAGCCCTATTATAAGCTTAACGCGTTGCAAACGGTAGGCTATTCAGAAATATTTGACTATCTCAATGGTAAAATATCTCTCAGCGAAGCGACCCGAAACATAAAAACCAATACACGACGGTATGCCAAGCGGCAGATGACCTGGTTCAGGAAAGATAAGGAGGTGAAATGGTTTGCGCCGGAAGAAATCGATATGATCGTTTCTTATATAGAGAACGGTTAAGGTGAGTGATGAGTGGTGAATACTCAATAGTCAATAGTCTATAGTCTATAGTGAGTGCTCATAACTTACAACCTGCCAGCCAGCAGGCTTATAACTTCTCCGCAATCCACGCAGCTAACTCCCTCTTTATCGCTTCGCCAATTTTCTTTCTTCCTTCCTCACTGATCAATAATTCACGGCTGATAGCATTATCACCTATTTCCATCAGCACCCGATAAGGAGCGGTATTGATATTCTCATCCAGGCTATAAAAAGAAAGTTTGCCGGTAACCTGGCATCGATAGTCATTTCTCCCGGTAGTGCTATCGAGCCACACCCCCCGGTCTTCGAGACCGACCGCTACAGAGATAGCTTTTGCCAATCTCCCGGCCAGTTCCCTATTCTCGGCTTCGTATTTGTCGCCATAGTGAATATATCCCCAGACCGCATTTCTTTTTGTGCCCCCATTGTTATGTACGGCGATAAATACCGTGGGATGAAGTTTGTTTGATTCCTGCAATTCATACGCATAACCGGAAATTTTTCCTTCTTCGATTGCGGTCGTATGGGATATCTTGGTATTGCTTCCTGAGTCAGCATGATGATATTCACTTTTGCCCAGGCTCCATACTTTATATTCCTTATACTTTGGTTTCGTTTTCATAGCCGCGTCAATAATAGCTCCGCAGGTAGCGGCCTCGCTGAAATCTTTGCCCGTATCTGTTTGGTGAGAAGGCTGCCATACAACAATGATCTTCTTTTTCGTAACCGAACGATGGAATGACTGTGTCAATACAAACAAAAGCAACACGATCGACATTAAATTTCTACTCATAAAGGGTTTGATTTTCGTGTTTAATTTTTTTAGCCGGCGACTCAAGGTTAGTTAAGAAGCGGTTGATAGACTTTTTATTAAATCGGGCGACCCGGAATTCTATGCTGTTAAATTTTCCATTGACCCGTATAAGGAGGCGCCTTGACAGCAATAGAAAAATAAATGATATTGTGAGCGGGAATAGTGATGCAACCAGCATGTAGTTCTCGTATGCGACCAGACTAAGAATCCATGGCACTTTTCCCAAACTGTACTCAAACGGCCAAAGTCGATTATAGCCTTTTGCCAGCAGTATAAACACAGTGATGGTTGTAAAAATAACAGTAAGAATTTTATAGTTGCCAATATGGTAGTCTTTTAATTCATAGTTTAAAAAATCTTCCAGCATCACCTGCTGTTTGTCAGAACCCGCATGATGAATGACCCTGTGCGTTGTCAATACCACAGAGTGGTCATCTGAAAACATTAGTGTTTCTTCATTCTTTAATTCAAACATGCTCAATCTTTCTTGTACAATACCCAAATATCGTTGATCGTGTTTATTTTTTTCGAAGCTAAGAACTCGTTGATATTCCACAGTAGTTTTGAGGAATAAAGGACTGGCTTATAACCAAGACTGTCGAGCATCGGTCTTCCCTGTTTCAGGTCATTGTAAGTTACCGCCAGGTAAATATTATCGCCAAGCAGCCTTCTCACGGAATCTGCATATGCAATTTTCTTCAGGTCGAGATTATTAAATGATCGTTTGTAAAAAATAAGCGGTGAACCTCCCGGCGTTTCAAACGGACTTCGTAATAAATAATAGACTGTGGAGGGCCTCCTGCCAAATTCTTTTTTTAGTTTGGAAGTAAAGTGAACCGACTGCGAATAGGGGATAACCGCAAATAATATCAACACAACAGTATTCAATACGATGCTTATGACCAATGCGAGCCTGATCAGCGATGCGATCCATTTTTTGCATTTATGATAATAGTCGAAGAGATCAGGAAGTGCAAAGCCGATCACGATGGGTAGTGCGTTGAATACCGGGAACAGGAATCTCTCCTCTTTATGCCCTACGAGACAATGAAAAAGGATAAAAAGGAACACAGCCAGGACGACGGGTTGCCTGAATTTTTTAATGACGGCTTTACAGCCATAATAAAATAAAATCAGGCTGAAAGGTGGGGCTGTGATAACGGCGATAAGCAGGCTGATATATCGCAGGAAACTGGATGTTCCGAACTGGGAAGCACGCCCCTGGGTAATATTGGCGGAAAAATATTCGTAGGGAATAAATATCCATTCCCCGTAAAAACGACTATCCATATAAACATTCAACGCGGTCGCTAATAAAAATCCCAGGATCATAGGAAATATGTGTCGGTATCTTTTTTCTATAAAGAGCAGCCACAAGCCAAATCCTACGATGCAAAATCCCATTTGAAACCGGAAAAAAAATGCAAGTCCTAATAAGAACCCTGTCAAAGCGGGATACCACCAGCCGGGTCTTTGTTTTTTTACCTCGTACAAATAAAGGGCGGCGAAGAAAAACAAAGACGATACGATCTCCGAGCAAAACAGTGTTCGTGTATAGGGCAGCATCCAGGAAAAATCCAGGATCAGCAACACGCTATATAGGACCTTCGGGTTTTTATTTTTAAAATAGAAAAGAGCGAGAAGATTGAAAACTGTGAACATCGCCAGTCCAAGCACGATCCTTAATAGCGTCAGCTGTGTGTAAGGGTCGTCTATATTTAAAAACGTGCAGAGTTTGTAATAACCGGAAAAAAGATAGATCTGTAAGCTGGCTCTTACGAAATGAGTAAATTCCCAAACATGGCTTACCCCGGATTCTTTTCCCAACTGCCAGGAAGAAAACTCTATGATCGAAAAATGCTGGTCGGGATGATAAAAACCGGTTGCCGTGATGCAGGTAACAAATTGAATAATGAAACCACCGGCTAAGATCATTTGCAATTTCCGGTCCTTTTGTATCAATTTCTTTACTTCAGCGAGCATGCGCTAAAGTAATGGATAAATCAGATTGGTATTACTCTTAGTGCAAATAAAAAAGGGTGTCGGAGGACACCCTTTCGTCGTGGTACTATTCCGTTATTATATCTTAAATCCAATGGTCAATACGGCATTGCCTCCCGTTTGCTTTAAGGTTGCGGCTGTAAACGGTGAGCTTTGCAGGCGATAAGGGAAATGAACATCCTTTCCCATAGTGTGCATATAAGCTACGTCTATAAAAAACCCTTTGTTGCGATAACCCAATCCGCCAGATAACTGGAAGCGGCTTCCTTTTTCCCCAGCAAGATTTTTATAAGGATTTCCATAATAAGCGCCGCCCAGGCGGACCATGAAGGTGGTAAATTTCAATTCACCGCCTAACCGGAAATTAAGCGCCCCTTTATAGGCATTGTCAATGGCTGTATTTAACGACTTGAGATAATCTTTTGTAGTCTGTGTGTTGTCTCCGTCGTTTGAGGTACTATAGGAGGAAGCCTTGTAGTTTGTGTATTCAATATCCGCGGTCACAAATCCTTTTTGTTTCCTGACATCTTCTACTTCGCGGAATACATAAGAGCCGCTGATCATGACACGGTAGGGTGTTCGGAGGTTATATTTAAACTCAGCATCTTTACCATCATTAAAATCATTTGAACTTTGCGTCCATTCATGCTGATAGTTCTCGGTATTTGTCGTCACGGAAGAATTGTATTCGTCGGTCAATGAATAGAATGTTGGAGTATGAATGGCCAGCCCCAGCCTGATATATTCTACTGGTTTGTAGATCGCGCCCAGTTTCACATTGAAGCCCGCCCCACTGGTAGTAAGATTTTCGGTAATGGTACCGAAATCAAAGTTATTGTCATCGGTGGTTGGGTCGGCTTCTAGGAATGTAGATTCTTTTCTATAATGAAGGAAAGGAATTCCAATTGCACCACCTATTAGAAATTTTTCGTTGTAATTGAATGCACCGGCCAAAGAAATTTCCGTGATACCACCCCTGTTCTTCACAGTTTGTTGCTGCAACAAACCTCCGTGAGCCAGCAACGGCGTAGCCAATGACACAAATTGTTTATTGCCACCTGTCCATCCATTGGCGGTATCAATCCAGAACGTGTTAAAGGCCAGACTTGTTCCAAACGGGTAGTTTATTGCCACCGAACTTGGATCATTATCCTTATTGTTAGCTATCTCTTCGAGGAATTTTTGCGAATAGGATGATTCATTGTTAAGACCCCTGTATAAAATATCGCTGTTAAAGTTGGCTGTCTGGTTAACTGCCAACGCGATCGCGGAACTCTTGTTCTTACGATCACTATTGCCAAATACTACCCCCGATGTACCAAAGGAAAAAACATCTCTTCCCTCTTTTTCAGTTCTGCCAAAATAGGAAGCTTTGTTAGTTGAAAACCGGTAAGCCGGGGTCAATACAAAATCGCCTGTTTTATAAAAACCAAGGCCTGCAGGATTAATAAAGGTGGCTGAGATATCGCCGCCTAACGACCCTCCAGCTCCTCCAATCGCCTGTTGCCTGGCGGTTCCGTTCGGAGCATACCATGAAAATCTAAGAGCATCGGCCGGTTCCTGCGCCCGGAGGTATTGCATCGAGGCAATACTGATCAATATGAAAAATATCTTTTTCATTCTATTGAAAGTTATCGGTATTAATAAAAGTTGTTGCCTGAGCAGCCTGCCTACCGGCAGGCAGGTCGTTTCATTTTAAAAACCCTCTTGCAGTTTCCTGCAAAAGGGCTTAAAAGTATTAAAATCTTCTTACAGGTGCATGGCCACCGCCACCGGATGAACCTGAACTTGAACTGCTGGAAGAAGAGGAAGAGCTGCTTGATCTCGGGCTTGAAGAACTTCCAGAAGAACTGTTGGAACTTCCGGAACTGCCACCGTTAAATACATTGCGTAAGAAATTTCCGGCGCCACTGTTACCGCTATTACTATTATTACTGCTGCTATTGTTGCTGTATGAGCTTTGATAGGGTCTTACACCACCTTTGGGGTGATTAGGATTTGAATACTGGCTATTCGTCAGCATATTGTTGTTGTAAGTATTCAGGTTCACAGTTCTCGGATGATTAAAAACGGGACTCTTGGGGGTAACAATAACATAGCTTTGATAATAGGGATTGTAATGACTGTTCCAGTATGTGCAGGGCGAGTAAGGATTGCTCCAGTAAAAACCATTGTAATAACTATAGTCATAACGGTTGCCATAATAGTAGTAATCGTCGAGAGCCGACCACTGAGTCCTGTTATGCACTCTCATCCGCAGGTAACGATCATCATAATATTCTTCCCTGCTTTGATAGCGTGGCTGTTCTCTTTTTTCTGTACGCACATATTCATCTTGCGGGCGCGTAGGAGAAAAATAAACATCATCGGGAGTTTGGCCGGTCTTGTACGCGGTGGTGCAGCTACTCAAGGCGGCAACTACTAATGCCAGAAGTAAAATTTGAGATTTCATGGCAAATGGTTTTAGAGGTTTAAAATTGAAGTTACTACTTTTGTCCGGATTTCACCTTACACAAACGTTTGTGTAACAAATTTGCGAATGTTGTTTGATAAAAGTATGTGCGACATTGTTAATTAAAATAAAAAGTTCACGGTTGCGGCGTAAGTCAACCCGGATTGGTAACCAGTTATGAGCAAGGAAATAACTTCAAGAGCACAGGATTATTCTCAATGGTACAATGATCTTGTCATTAAAGGCGAATTAGCAGATTATTCAGCAGTGAGAGGTTGTATGGTAATTAAACCATATGGCTTCGCCCTCTGGGAAAACATGAGGGACGCAATGGATAAGATGTTTAAGGACACTGGCCATCAGAATGCTTACTTTCCCTTATTTGTTCCAAAAAGCCTGTTCGAAGCCGAAGAAAAGAATGCTGAGGGTTTTGCCAAGGAATGTGCGATCGTGACGCACTATCGGCTGAAAACCGATCCTGACAAAAAAGGAAAATTGATGGTTGATCCGGAAGCCAAACTCGAGGAAGAGCTGATCATCCGTCCTACAAGCGAAGCCATTATCTGGAATACCTACAAAGGATGGATCCAATCTTACCGCGATCTTCCGCTGTTGATCAATCAATGGTGCAACGTGGTCAGATGGGAAATGCGGACAAGATTGTTTCTCCGTACTGCGGAGTTTTTATGGCAGGAAGGACATACCGCTCATTCGACTTCAGAAGAAGCCGTTGCTGAAACCAGGCAGATGCTGGATGTCTATGCGGACTTCGTGGAAAACTGGATGGCTGTGCCAGTGATCAAAGGAGTAAAAACGGAAAGCGAACGCTTTGCAGGCGCAGTAGATACCTATTGCATCGAATCGTTGATGCAGGATGGTAAGGCATTGCAGTCGGGTACCTCGCATTTTCTCGGACAGAATTTCGCAAAAGCATTTGATGTAAAATTCCTGAATAAAGAAAATCAGCTGGAACATGTATGGGCTACGAGCTGGGGGGTAAGCACGAGGCTGGTAGGCGCATTGGTAATGGCCCATGGAGACGACCAGGGACTGATCTTACCGCCAAGGATCGCTCCGCTGCAGGCTGTGATAGTACCGATATACAAAGGTGATCAGCAGAAAGCAACCGTTGATGCAAAGGCAAAAGAAATAATAAAGCAATTGAAGGAACTTGGGATACGGGTAAAATATGATAACAATGATAACGCGAGACCGGGTTGGAAATTCGCGGAATATGAAATGAAAGGCGTACCGGTAAGGATCACGTTGGGAGCCAGGGATCTTGAAAACAATGTCGCCGAGATAGCCCGGCGTGATACCAAGGAAAAAAGAAACGTCTCCCTTGATGGCATTGCAGCCTATGTAAACGAACTGCTGGCTGAAATACAAAAGAATTTATTTGACAGGGCAAAGTCTTTCCGTGATGAACATATCACGCCGGCCGATACCTGGAATGAATTTGAAAAATTGCTCGATGAGAAAGGCGGGTTTATCTCCGCTCATTGGGACGGTACAGCTGAAACGGAAGAAACCATTAAAGAAAAAACCAAGGCGACGATACGTTGTATTCCTCTCAATAACCCGCAGGAAGATGGCAAATGTATCCTGACAGGCAAATCATCCAAACAAAGAGTATTATTTGCAAGAGCGTATTAATTCAACTAAAGCACCAAGAACCGAAGAACCAAGAACCAAGAACCAAGAACCGAATAAGCTCCAAAACAAAATTATAAATCAAAAGGCGGTGTCGGAAAGTAGTTTTTGATATTCTGATTTATTATTTCCAATTTATTTATCCCACCAATTGGCGGGATTGGTTCTTGGAATTTGGAATTTCTTCCATCTAAGAGTGTGGCTTATTATTTTTTTCCGGTTAAGATCAATTAACTATTTTCGAAACCCGTATTTATTTCAATACGAAACCAACCTATGCTGATTTGTCCCAACTGCGGAGCCAGGAATATTGATTCGGCGAAGTTTTGCGTCAATTGCGGTGCTGAGTTACCGGATGCAAGCAAAGAAAAATCTCCGGTTTCGCAAACTTCAGAGACTCCAGCTGTTTCCCGCAGTGGAGCCTCGCTGGTGACGGTAACTCAATCTCCCGCACCCCGTTCACATAACTATTCAAAGACACCTTTTTTTACGCACCTGGCATTCTGGGGAAGCCTGATGATCATAGCCGGATTTTTTTTAAACTGGATCAATTTCGGCGAAGGAAATATTACAGGCCTGAGCATACTTTCAGCGGCCAGTAATGTTGCAAAGGAAAACGATCCGGCGAACCTGGGAATGGGTATGTTAATAGTCGTGTCGGTCATACTTCTTTCAGCAGTCATTTGTTTTTTTTATGTTATCGGGGTCAGGATAGGAAGAGGCGTTTTTGCTTTTTTCAAAATCATACCATTGCTGGTATTAATTGCTCTGGTTGCTTATGTCCTAATACAAATCAGGCAGTCGGGTAAGAGTAGCGAAGAAGGTGATTTACTGGATCCGGCGAATTTTAGCAATACGTTTGAATGGAAAATGCTGGGAGTAGGCCTGTATCTCACGCTGGTTGGATCGGTGCTGATGGCGATTTCACGAAGCAGGCGATAAACTTTATAGTTTACTTTTTTGCGATAATTGTTTCAATCGACGCATAACCTGGCCGACAACAAACTAAAACCAACTAATATGGAACAAAATGAAAACAAGTCCTTATTTGGACTGAATATCGATCTCAATTCTAAAAATCATTTATCGGCGGCAGCCGGTTGGGCCAAATTCCTGGCGATAGTCGGATTTATTGGCTGCGGCCTGCTTATCTTGTTCGGAATTTTTGCCGGATCAATTTTTCAATCCTACAATTCGCGCTATGAAGGCTTCGACAGAAATCCCATGATGGGCACAAGAGGGTTTGGCGCTTTCGCAGCTACATTTTATATTCTTATCGCGTTGCTTTATTTCTTTCCCTGCCTCTTCCTTTTCAATTTCGCGTCGAAAATGAAATCGGCGCTGCTTGCCGACGACCAGGACCAGCTGAATTCTTCTTTTCAAAACCTGAAACGGACATTCCGCTATATGGGTGTGCTTACGATTATCGGGTTATCGTTTTATGTGCTGGCAATACTGGTGGTGCTTCTCATGGCGTCTTCATCACGGTAACCGAAGTAAGGGAATTATTTTACAGAAAGATAGTTGTAGTCTTTTAGCAATACATCCAGGAAATCAAAAGGCGACATGGAGGAATTGATCTTCAGGTGAGCTTTTATTTTCTCGCTGGCTGTTGCTGCCATGTTGAAATCTCCTTTTCTCTTCGCCGTTTCCAATATGCTTTTGATGGCGTTGATATCCTTATCGCTCAGCTGCATGATCTGGGGAAAAACGGGAGTATAGGTATCAGCTACTTCCTGGAATACCGTTTCTTCGATATTTGCCCGCGTATTGGTGCGAATAAGAATGGTATGAGCCAGTACGTCTCCGATGCGTTGTCCTTTTTTTGAAGAAACCACCAAAACAATATCAGTGATCAGGAAAGAGAGCGCTGCCAATACGATGAATGTGGCCTCAGCATCGTTCCAAAAACCTACGCCAAAAGCAAGGATCAGGACAAGCACCGCGATCCATACATCAGATACTCTTAGCAGCCAGCGGATCAGGAACTGACCAATACTCGCTCTTCCCCCGTTTTCATGCACCACCTTTATTCCCATTATCTTTTTCCCAATACTTTGACCATTCATTGTTAGCTCCAGTATGATATGATATAACAGGAGAGGCAAAAGTAGCATTAGCCATACAGCTTGCATATTATATGGGGTATCGTCAGAAAGGGGATCGGTGCTCTGTGCTATTTTGTTCGCTATCCAGATCGCCAGTAATAAATACAGGAACTCAAGCACCATATCGATCAGCAGCGATAGCAGCCGCCGGTAGAATTCGGGCACTTCAAATTCAACATCAATATTGAAACTGGTAGGTATTTTTATTACAGACATAAGGCAGTTGCATATCCGGCCTCAATTTCGGGTATCCGGTTTGCAAATCAAAATCCCCTGTCTGGAATCGTGCTGTTTGAATCAGTTCTCGTTCGTCCAAGAAGACAAAATTGATCTGTATCAAACCACGGATTGAATTGTCATTAATACAAACAAACACAGATACATAAGGATCTGGCATTAACTGGCAAAACCCTTTACCAGCTGGGATTTTCCATGCAGAAAATAATTTCTCTGGTAAAGAAAACCTTCATCATTAAATCTGAAATTTTCCAGTATTTTACAACCAGAAACTATTAACCATTGAGGGAAGCCTTATTTATTAAAAAGAACCGTGACCGCTGGCTGCGGAATCAGCATATGCCTGCTGAAGATGCCGATGAAATGGCCCGGGATTTTACCCAGTTGGTCGACGATCTTGCTTATGCAAAAACGTTTTATCCTTCGGGCAAGGTGACCCAGTTTATCAATGCCCAGGCTTCCAGGATCTACCTGAGTATTTACAAGAACCGGAAAGAAGAATCGAACCGGCTCGTGACATTCTGGAAATATGATCTTCCGCTCACCATCCGCAAACACCATGGCGCCATACTGTTTTGCTTTATCATTTTTATCATTTTCTGGACTCTTGGGTTTTTTATTACCAGGCAGGATGAAACTGTGGCCCAAAGTCTGCTTGGCGCTGGTTACATTGAGCATACCCAGCAAAACATCGACAAAGGCAATCCCTTTGGTATTTACGAACATGGCAATCCTATCCTCAGCTGGATATGGATCATGATCAATAATATAAAGGTGTCCCTGCGTTATTTTGTAGAAGGAATATTTTGCGGGCTTCCGTCTGTTTACGAGTTGTCAAAAGAATCTGCACGGCTGGGCGCATTCCACGAATTCTTTGCTGCGAGAGGACTGGGGGTCCAGGTATTCCTGGTGGTTTTCGTACATGGTACGCTTGAGCTGACTGCCATTATTATTGCCTGCGCAGCTGGGTTGGTGTTGGGAAAAAGTTTCCTGTTCCCGGGCACGATTAAAAGAATTGACGCATTTAAGAAAGGAGCTAAAGATGGTGTAAAGATCCTTATCGGGCTGATGCCGGTTTTCGCTCTTGCTGCTTTTTTTGAAGGGCTGTTTACCCGGCTTTACAACGATATCTCGATATTGACCACTGCGATCGTTTCCCTATCTGTTCTTTTCGTGATTTGGTATTTTATTATTTACCCGATCCGAATTTCAAGAAAATTAGCTGTTCAACTAAATGAGGAGGACGTATAAGTGTTACCCGGTCTAAAAAATATCGCTGCAAAAAAGATCACACTGTTTCTTTCTCTATCGCTGCTATCATTGGCTACAATGGCCCAGGATGATACTTCCGACAAGTCGACCGTTGAACCAGTGGATACAACCGACCACGAAGCCTATTATCAACCTTCCGAGGATGGGTCTGCTACCACAACAAAAAATAATTATTTTCTTGAAAAGCAGGTACACGACGAAGGGCCCGATTCTTTTTGGGCGCGGAACCTGCCCGATACCGTTGTGAGAAGATTACAGACCAGGGATGAATTCTGGTACGTGAATTATCCTTTTGAAAAGGAAGAGGAGAAGGCGAACGATGCAGATGAACCTTTTATTGAATCAGATATTTTCCAGGCCCTGCTATGGATATTGATAATCGCCGGCTTTGCCTTGTTTGTGGCGGTTTACCTCTCAAACAGCAATATTGGGTTATTCAGGCGATCGGGTAAATCGATTGCTTCGGAAGATGGAGAGCTGCAGGAAACGGACAATATTTTCGAGATCAACTACCAGCGCGATATCGATAAAGCTATCAGTGCAGGCAATTACCGGTTAGCCGTCCGGCTGATGTTTCTCCGCGTGTTAAAAAATCTTTCCGACAAAAACATTATCCAGTACAGGCAGGATCGTACCAATTTCGATTACCTGATGCAGATGGATGCCACAAAATATTACCAGGATTTTTTCCGCATTACCCGCGAGTATGAATACTGCTGGTACGGCCGATTTGATATCGAGCCGGAAAAATTTGCTGTTATCAAAAACGATTTTGAAAATTTTGGCAATAACCTGAATCGTTGAAGAAGATTTTACCATACATCCTTGCCGGAGTCATTCTGGCCGCCGTTATCATCCTTGTCTACACCAGCAGGGGTGACAGGAAGAAGACTTTGAATGAGCGGTTGTCCTTTCGTAAAAAAGATAAGATACCGTATGGCACTTACGTGGCCTTTGAAAATCTTCACTACATTTTCCCTGCTGCCCGCATCGTTACGAATAAACAGGAACCCGGGTACTGGGATTCGTTGGACACCGATAAGCCGGGCCAGGCACTCATCATCGTGTCACCTATCTTTAATGCCGACGAATTCGAGATAAAAAAGCTGATCGGTTTTGTGGAACAGGGAAACGATGTTTTTGTGAGTTCGGCAATCATTTCGGACGATACAAAAGAAATTCTTGGTTGCGGTATAAGCTATGTCGATGTATATGACCTGTATCCAGGGGCTGATCTGTTAAAAGACACCTTGCAGGTTTCGCTAACAAATCCTCCCTTTCAACGCAGCTTTAACTATACTTATCCCGGAAAGCGGTTGGACTCTCATTTTTTCAAGGTTGATTCTTCCATTACTACTGTCTTAGGAACAAGTCGGGGTGGAGACCCGAATTTTATCAGGCTGAGAGCAGGCAAAGGGAATTTGTATGTCCATCTTGCTCCCATGGTATTCAGTAATTATTTTTTGCTCAGGAACAGGAATATCAAATATTATGAAGACGTCTTATCGGTGATGTCACCAAAAACGAAAAAGGTGGCCTGGGATGAGTATTATTTAAATAAGCGATGGTCGTCGGGGAGTGGTTCTGATGATAGATCGGGAGCGCAGGATAAAGGATGGTGGGGAACATTATTCAAATTCAAAGGGCTTCGATGGGGTCTGTGGGTTTTCCTCCTGCTTTTACTGTTATACACACTTCTTGAAATGAGAAGAAAGCAGCGGCCAATACCGGTGATCGCCAAACCGCGGAATGATTCGCTGGATTTTGTAAAAACTATCGGGCGGCTTTATTATGACAAGGGAGATCATGGCAATCTTTGCCGCAAGATGGCATCTTATTTCCTGGAGCATGTCAGGAACAGGTATAAATTGCCAACAGCCGTCATGAATGAAGAGTTTATTAAACAACTCCAGTTCAAGACCGGAGTTAGTGAAGAAGAAATAAGAGGCATCGTTTATTTTATCAGGGATATGGATATGGCTCCGGCCATCACCGACCACCAGTTGCAATTTTTTCATAAACAATTAGAATCTTTTTACAGTAAAGCTTAATGCCTCATCCCGGAGCGATGAATGGCTTAAATCATCAGTATGGAAGAACAATTATTCAAACAGCGAACCGATCTGACTGCCTTAAATGAAGCAGTGTTAGCTATCCGGAATGAAATCAGGAAAATCATCGTTGGCCAGGATGAAATGGTAAAATTGATCATGGCCGCGTTATTGGCCGATGGGCATGTTCTGATCGAGGGCGTACCGGGAGTAGCCAAGACATTAACCGCGAAACTGGTTGCCCGTTGCCTGGATACCGGTTTTTCCCGGATCCAGTTCACACCTGACTTAATGCCTTCCGATGTACTGGGTACGCCGGTTTTTAATCCCAAAGAAGCGTCCTTTGAATTTAAAAAGGGACCTGTATTCAGCAACATCGTACTGGTCGACGAGATCAACAGGGCGCCTGCAAAAACACAGTCAGCCTTGCTGGAAATAATGGAAGAACGGCAGGCTTCGGTCGATGGTAAAACGTACCCGATGGCGACACCGTTCATGGTTCTGGCAACGCAAAACCCGGTTGAGCAGGAAGGAACTTATCGCCTGCCGGAAGCACAGCTTGACCGTTTCCTGTTTAAGGTCATTGTTCCTTACCCCATCGAGCAGGAAGAGCTGGCCATCCTTACAAAGTTTCACCAGATGGGAAATGCGCAAGTCAATGATGTCGTGAAACCAGTTATCAGTGGCCGGCAGATAAATGACCTGAAGCAGCAGATCAGGGGAATCCTGATGGAAGAAAAATTATTGCAATTCATCGCAAGACTAATTCACCAGACAAGAAATCATAAATCCATCTACCTGGGTGCATCGCCGCGAGCGTCGCTTTCGATCATGAATGCGGCCAAGGCTATTGCTGCCATGCAGGGCCGGGATTTTGTTACACCGGATGATATCCGCGAAGTGGTGATCCCTGTTCTCCGTCATCGTATTATTCTTGCACCTGATAAGGAAATGGAAGGTGTTACGGAAGATGAAGTGATAAGGCAGATTATTCAGAGTATGGATGTACCGAGGTAGGCGGAGCCAGTCGATACTCGATAGTTAGAACCTGGAACTATCGACTATCGACTATCGACTATCGACTATCGACTATCGACTCTTAAATAGGGGATCTCAAAATTTATATGATTAAATCTTTTTACTTAAATAGGATCGTCTACATCATCACTGGTGCTGCAGCCGCCGTCTTTATGGTGAGCTATTTTTTTCCTTCGCTCTTTCGGATAGCGAGCCTGATGTTGCTGCTTCTTGGTATCGCTGTGGTGATTGACGCATTGCTTATTTACAGCAAGGGAAGCGGATTTAGTGCAACACGCAGCACTGCTGGCCGGTTCAGTATCGGAGATGAGAACAGGATCGAGCTGCACCTTCACAACAAATATCTTTTCCCGGTAAGGATTAGTATAATTGACGAATTGCCCATCCAGTTCCAGGACAGGAACTGGCTCCGTAAAGCAAAGCTTGCCAGCAACGAGAAAAAAGAACTCGAATATTTTTTACGCCCTGCTTCCCGCGGTGAATATATTTTTGATAACATCAACATATATGTGCACGCACCGCTGCAGTTGGTAAAACGGCGGTATACATTCGCTGCCAGAGAGGTCGTCAAGGTCTATCCATCCTACATTCAAATGCGGCGTTACCAGTTGCTGGCCGTGAGTAACCGGCTACAGGAAGTGGGAGTGAAGCGGGTGAGGAGACTGGGTCACAGTATGGAGTTTGAGCAGATCAAGGAATATGTGAGAGGAGATGACTATCGTACCATCAACTGGAAAGCTACGGCCCGCAAGGATGCACTGATGGTCAACAACTACACGGATGAACGCAGCCAGCAGATCTATTGCCTCGTCAATAAAGGACGGGTGATGAAAATGCCTTTTGCCGGGCTTACACTACTGGATCATGCGATCAATGCCTCGCTTGTGTTGTCAAATGTTGCATTGGTAAAACAGGATAAGGCCGGTCTCATCACATTCGCCGAGAACCTTGACACGTTTGTACTGGCTGATAAGAAGCCAACACAGATGAGCATTATCCTGGAGACCCTGTACAAGCAGCAAACGCGTTTCCTCGAATCGGATTTTGAAAAATTATTTTCCGTTATACGAAACCGTATTACCAACCGCAGCCTGCTCATTTTATTTACCAATTTTGAATCGTTGGAAAGCCTGCAAAGAGAAATGCCGGCGCTTAAAAAGATTGCTCACTATCACCTGCTGCTCGTGGTATTCTTTGAAAATACAGAGTTGAAATCGGTGATAGGAAGCAAAGTCAGCAGGATGGAAGACATTTATATCAAGACCATCGCCGAAAAGTTTGCTTTTGAAAAAAGATTAATGGTAAAAGAACTGCATAAAAATGGTATCCCTTCTATCCTAACTACGCCCGAGAACCTGACCGTGAATACTGTGAATAAGTACCTGGAATTAAAGACCCGAATGTCTATTTAAATCCGAATTAAGAATATCGAAATCCGAAATTAGCGAAGCACGAATTTTCGAGTTTCGTGTTTTAAGATTCGAATTTTAGCATCATCTTGCAGCATGAATAATTTTGAAGAAGGCCGAGTGTTACTGATCAACAAACCCCTGCGCTGGACCTCGTTCGATGCCGTGCGGAAGATCCGGAATCTTATTCGCATCAAAAAAGTGGGTCATGCCGGCACCCTCGATCCGTTGGCAACAGGTCTTCTTATCATCTGCACGGGTAAATTCACAAAGAAGATCAATGAATATATGGCGAGAGAGAAAGAGTACACAGGAAGCTTTACCCTGGGCGCTACTACGCCAACTTACGATCTGGAAAGCGAGCCGGTAAATTTTAAACCGTTTGAACATATCACTTCTTCACTTATTAAAGATGCGGCTGCCCGGTTGACCGGTGAGATCATGCAGGTGCCGCCTGCCCATTCGGCAATAAAAATTGAAGGGAAGAGAGTGTATGAACTGGCGCGACAGGGAAAAGAAGTAAAAATAGATCCGCGCAAAGTAACGATCAAAGAATTTGAAATAACCGCGATTGAATTACCATTAGTGCATTTTCGAGTGGTATGTTCAACAGGTACGTATATCAGGAGTTTGGCCAATGATTTTGGAGAAGGATTGGGTTGCGGGGCCCATCTCAGCAGCCTGTGCCGGACGCGTATCGGGGAGTTTAAACTGGAAGAAGCGACTACGATAGAGGAAATGGTTGAAAGTTTTAAGTTGTAATCTCGGCGGCCGCACGCCCTGGCAACTGGCAACCCACACCTCAAAATATAAACGGATATCCAATACCCAACTGGAACTGTGCTCCTTTGAAAAACCGGTAAGCAAACCATTTATTTTGCAGCGCCGCATCACCTTCATTAGGGCTTGGGTCTTTTACTTTATACGAATAATCCAGCCGGATCACGAAGAACCCAAAGTCAACGCGTAAACCGGCGCCCGCGCCGATAGCAATGTCATTTAAGAAACGATTGAACTGAAAGACCGCTTCAGGTGGCCCTGCTTCCTTTTTCAACAGCCACACATTACCCATATCGATGAACCCGGCTCCGGATAGTTTAAATCCAAGCGGTTTGCCCAACGGGAAACGATATTCCCCATTCATTTCAAACTGTATATCGCCATAGCGATCCGACGCTCCATCAGGACCGGTGAAATTCTTGATGATCGATCCGGGTCCCAACCTTCTCAGGGCCCATGCCCGCATGCTGTTAGGGCCGCCACTAAAGTATTGTTTAAAGAAAGGCAGTGCATTTTTCTTCTCAGGATTTACAGTTGTATGAAAAGGGTCTGCGATCCCGACACCCACGAAGAATCGAAGGGCAATGGCGGATTTTGGCCGGCGTATCAGTCTCGCGCCTTCCACATCTGCTTTTATAAAACGATATACCTCGGTGTCGAGAAAAGGACTGTGAAATAACGCCAGTACGGTGGGGGCGCCCTCAAAGTTGACATGTAGAACGTTCAGGTTATTTTTCTTTCCACCTGTTACTGTGTAGTTGACGACGGCCGAAAGTACGAGTCCATCTGTGAATATATTTCTGAGTGCAGGATTAAGCGCGATTAAGTGGTCAAGGCTATCGGTCTTGTTGAGAAGCGAATACTCAATATTGGGAAATTTAAAGGTCCAGATCTTATTTCTTCGCTGGTACTCATAAGCCCAGGAAGCATTAATGGTGGTTTGGTCGTACAACAGACGTCTCAATGTATAAGTAACATTGCCGCTGATAATCGTTCTCCAGTTATCTTTCCGGTTTTCAGGTATCACCTTATTCAGCAGGATCGCCCTCGGAAAAACGATATTACGGCCCAGGCTTATCGTCTGTGTTTGTATGAACTGTTTACTTCCACTTCCGCCAAACTCGATACCGTACCGGGCATTCCAGCTGTCAAAGTTGGCGGCCCTGGCAAAGTTGCGGTTCTGTACTCCCACATTTACGCCCACTCCAAAAAGCCTTCCTGAAGTAGCAGTCTGGTTGATGCTTCCTTCAAGGTTGGTTGTAAAAGAAAACTTTTTAGCCGGCGTGAGGCGAATGGTATAATCTACCGTGTCTGTATTGCCACGCGGTTTTTGATCAATATTTACGAGACGCCAGGTGCCGATCAGGTTCAGCCGATTGACTGTCCTGATATATCGGCGAAGCCGGTAGAGGCTGTCATGCGGCAGGTAAATATTGGGAGAGAATATCCCGGGCTTGAATTGACGATTGTATTGAATAACCGTTATGTGATGTGTTGTATCGACCGTTGTATCTGCTACCAACCCTGCAGGATCGGTAGTATAATTGGGATAGATCGTTACTTCTCCATTATAATACCTGTTGAGCTTGACGCTATCTATTGTACGCAGGCGGATCTCCAGCTTGGCAGTAGGACTTTGCTTTCGTTCCTTCAGGCGCTGCAACACGCGAAGTTGTTCGAAAGGATCCAGCGTGGGCTGCAACAACGACACATCGAGCGTATCCCAGACGCCGATAAGTTCATCACGGTTGAAACGCAGGTAGCCGTTATTGCGGAACAATTCGGTCAGCCTGTCAATTTCCGATGAAATAGGTCCTTTGGCAAATGGGTCACCTTTTTTTATTCGTGCATCCCTGCTGCTGGATTCGACCAACTTTTGCAGGCCGGAGTCGCGAAGATTATAAACAACGGTATCAAGCCGCCATAAACGTCGTGGTGCTACATCAAATGTTATGATGGCCCGGTACTGGTTGGTGCCTTTCAGGATGATAGTATCACGATGGCCTATCGAATCATCAAAATATCCCAGTGAAACCAGCAACGCTTTCATGAAGATGATCGATTTGTCCGCATTGGCACTGTCGTATACTGGCGGGTGTTTCATGACTGACCATAGCAGTTTATCAAGCTTTCGCGGGCGCATGCTATCATCGAGTTGAGTCTTTAGCCCACTCAGGAGTATTTGCCCCTCTTCGTTTGAAAAGTTACCAATTAGGTTGATATTTGTTTCGTAGACAAAAGGCTTCTGTACCGGGTACTTCTTTACAATGATGGGTATTTTGCACGATGAAGCTGCTGCTGCCAAAAAACATCCGGCAATGAATGTCTTCAAGAGGTTGGAGAAGGAAAACAGGCGGGCAGCTGACATAAATTTTTTAAACGAACAGGATGTTGGTTAAAGCGAAGGCCAAATATATTCAAAGTTTAGGCCAGAAAAAACACAGGGACTCAGAAGGGCGATTTATTGCTGAAGGCCCTAAGATAGTTTCTGAACTTCTGGACGCTGCACCGAATTACATCGATGAGGTGTATGCTGTTAAAGAATGGCTAAAAGAATATCCATCACGAAAGGATTTTATCGAAGTAACGGAAGAGGAATTGGAAAAGCTTTCGCAGTTAAAGACCCCGAACCAGGTAGTAGCAGTGTTGAGAAAATTCAATAACGATCATCCAATTGAAGTCAAAGGAAGATTATCGCTCGTGTTGGATACGATACAGGACCCCGGAAATTTGGGTACCATCATCCGTATCGCTGACTGGTTTGGTATCGAGCAGGTCATTTGCAGTAATGACTGTGCGGATGTATACAATCCAAAGGTGGTGCAGGCAAGTATGGGAAGTATTGCCAGAGTGAAAGTTTTTTATGCGGAGCTGGAAGAATGGCTTTACAAACAAAAAGATATTCCGATCTATGCTACTGCGCTGGAAGGAAAAGATTTCACAAAGATGAGCGCAGTTGCAGAAGGACTGATTGTTATCGGTAATGAATCAAAAGGAATTCATGAAAGGATACTGGCAATGACCAACGAAAGGATAACAATTCCCAGGAAGGGTAAAGCGGAGTCGCTGAATGCAGCGGTGGCTGTTGGGATTGTGTTGTCGAGGCTGGCAGGGTAAAATTATTTTAGGACGCGGGATGCCAGATACCGGATGATGGTTGCTAATAGTTAGATCAGATTATCTGGGATTAATTCTGTTAAGAGGATGGCAGAGCCGGTCTGTCGTTTCATTAATTGAATATCTACCTGAAATGTATCGCTTTCACCGGTTGTATCCTTCTCACAACGATTGAAGGGATCATTAACACAAGGAAACATACCAGTAAAGTGCCGGCACAAATGATCCCGATCTGCCACCAAACGATTTTTACAGCAGCTTCGCTTAGATAATAAGCATCTTCCTGCAATTTGATAAAACCTGTCGCCTGTTGCAGGTATAAAACCCCGAGCGCAACAGCCGCACCGATTATGATACCGGTGATCGTAATAAAAACTGAATGCTGGAGAAATATTTTTTGAATGGTCCAGTTAGTAGCGCCCAAAGATTTAAGTATGCCGATCATTCTCACCCTTTCGATCACCAGCACGATCAGGCAGGTGATCAGGTTGACGACGGCTATAGCCACCATGATCCCGATCAGTACATTACGGGTTACATCCTGCATGTTCAGCCAGTCGAAGATATTGGGAGAAACGCTGGTCACTCCCTGGGTATCCCAGGTTTCAGGGAAATCTTTGAGATTGTAGATCTCATCGACCCCCTTATCTATCTTCTTATAATTTTTTAAAAATATCTCGTAGCCGCCGATCATATTTCTGTATTCTCCATTGTCCAATGTTGTGCTATCCGCATTCATCCGTTGAATAAGCTGGATATCTGCTATGGCAAACAACTGGTCATATTCGGAAATACCAGTCTTGTAAATCCCGGACACAATAAGTCTTCTTGCCCGGGGCGGGCCATCCGGTTGAATAAAATAAATAGACAGGGTATCGTTGACCTTTATTTTTAGCTGCCTGGCCGTGTAATCCGAAAGCATGATCTCCTTGCTGTAGGTTGAATCATTGTATTGTATCGGTCTGCCTTCCTTAATGAAGCGGCGGATATGATCGAAATTATATGAGCTATCAAGTCCTTTGATCAGGACGCCTTCGATTTCGTCTTTTGTTTTCAAAATGGCACGGCGCGTAGCAAAAGCATAGATATCGTCAACCAGCGGGTTTTTTTTGATTTCGGTGACCAGGCTGTCACTTTTACGGATTGGGATGTCTTCGGCGATCAGTGACTTGAAATCCTGCTTTTCCTGTATACGCATATGCCCCAGGAAACTGAATATTTTCTGGCTTACGGTTTCCTGGAACCCATTGGCAAAAGACAGCGTGATGATCATTATCGCCACGCTGATCACAGTAGCGGCGATAGAAAGCCGGATGATAAAACGGGAAAACGACTTTTGCTGATTAAATGCTATACGGTTTGCTATGAAGCCTGCAACCTTCAAATTGAATTATTTGTCTACGTTTTGATAACTCGTTCGGACAAAAGTAAGCCGCCTGAAATATTTTACCTGTTTTTTTAATCAATTTTCGCAAATTGCATAGAATACAATAAACTGAAGGTGCCTGATGAAAAAGATTATAACGTTTCTTTTGCTGTTTAGTACGCTGGTGGCGCGCCCGCAATTGCCAGATCACGTTTACAAGCCCAATATACGGACGGTTAAATTGTACAAAGCCGGCGATATCTATAGTTATCCCGTAATGGGGCTTAATAGCGCAGACCTGCTGGAACTACATTTTGATGATCTTGATGCAAGTGCTAAGAATTGTTATTATACTTACCTGCTTTGCAATGCTGACTGGACCCCTTCTGAGCTTCAACCTTTCGATTATATCCGGGGCTTTCAGTCCATGCGAATTACCACATATCGCTATTCTTCGCTGAGTTTTACCAAATACACGCATTACCAGGCCACTCTTCCTGACAAAAACTGCATGCCGTTCAAGTCGGGCAATTACCTGCTGAAGGTTTTCCTGAATAACGACACCTCGGATCTCCTTTTTACCAAAAGATTCATGGTCGTGGATACAAGGATATCTATTGGCGCGCAATTACTGAAGCCATTTAACCTACAACTGGCATTGAGCAACCAGCGCATCCAGATAGGCGTGAGCACCACAAATGCGCAGATCAATGCTTTTTCACCGCAGGACCTGAAAGTGGTCGTCTTGCAAAACAATACCTGGGCAACGGCTATGATGATAAACAAGCCTAATATCTATCGCGGCAATTATTATGAATACAACGACGATGCGATCTCTTTCCCGGCCGGAAAGGAATGGAGGTGGGTCGATCTTCGTACTATGCGACTAAGGAGCGACCGGGTAGCAAAGATCGTGGATACTTCTAAACGCGTTGACATATATGTGCAACCCGATGTCGAACGAAAAGCACAGATGTATGTTTACTACCATGACCTGGATGGAATTTATACGGTTGAGAATGCAGATGGCAACAACCCCGACTGGCAAAGCGATTATGCATATGTACATTTTACCTATGTACCTCCTGGCAACCAGGCCTATCCTGGGAGTGATCTTTATTTATTCGGCGAGCTTACCAATTATACAGCCGATAATGCTTCCCGCATGACATTTAATCCCGATAAAGGTGCATATGAGGGGACACTTTTCCTGAAGCAGGGATACTATAACTACTCGTATGTAATGGTGGCTCCCGATGAAGACGGACGGAACCGCATTACACTGGCCAACACTGAAGGGAACTATGACGTTACGGAGAATACCTATACGATCCTTGTATATTATAAGGCATTTGGCGCCCGTTACGATGAGTTGTTGGGATATACACAATTTAGCACCCTCGGGTCGCGCAGGTAGTCAATAGACCAGGGATATACATTATAAAAACGTGGCAACTCTTACCCATCGGGGCATAATAAATTAGATGGTTGCTTTCTTAAAGTTTTTCATTACTTAAATCTTTTAATAAGCGAAAGCTTTACCTTTGCGGCCGGCAGGTCTTACACGACCAGCTCCTGCTGAACCCTCCCAGGGCCGGAAGGCAGCAAGAGTAGGTGGTTGAGCGGTGCGATGTAATAAGCCTGCCTTTTTTTTACTTTAAAAACTCCGCCACGGGAGATCTCTATATGAAATTCTTTATCGACACAGCCAATCTTGCACAGATCAAGGAAGCCAACGAACTGGGAATACTCGATGGGGTGACCACCAACCCTTCGTTAATGGCAAAAGAGGGTGTCAGGGGACATGATGCGATTGTCAATCATTATAGGACCATTTGTGAAATGGTGGATGGTGACATCAGTGCCGAAGTCGTTTCCACCGTTTTTAAAGATATTGTCGAGGAAGGAAAGAAACTGGCGGCTATTCATCCCAATATAGTCGTCAAGGTCCCGATGATCAAAGATGGTGTAAAAGCGATGAAATGGTTTACCGATAATGGTATCCGCACCAATTGTACGCTTTGTTTTTCTGCTGGCCAGGCTATTCTGGCTGCTAAAGCAGGCGCAGCCTATATTTCTCCGTTTATCGGCCGTATTGATGATAGCGGTTGGGATGGGGTGCTTCTTATAGAAGAGATCGTAAAAATTTATAAGGTGCAGGGATATAAAACGGAAATACTTGCTGCTTCTATCCGCAGTCCCAATCATATCATTCGCTGCGCCGCAGCCGGGGCACATGTATGCACCAGTCCGCTCGAATCTATTCTTGGATTATTAAAACATCCGCTGACAGATATTGGGCTAGCCAAGTTTTTAGAGGATGCCAAGAAGTCGGTTTAAGGGCTAAGACGTTAAGGAGGGAAAGAGAAAAGGAGAAGAGTTTAATGGTAACTCACTACGAATTGCGGGGACAAACTTATTGCTGTGCTCTGTTTCTCGCTCTACCGCAATGACTCGCTCGCGGTTCCGATCACAATTACGATCCCGCATTCAAAATAATTGTTCAAATACGCAGCATTCAGCCCTCATTCAAAATTCATTGCTTCGCTCCGCTCGCAATGACGAACATTCAAGATAATTGTTCAAGTTCTTAGGGTGCCGCATTCATTCAACATTCATCATTTAACATTCAAAATAATTCAGGAACTTCCGTAAAAATATGCTGTAATGCGTCGAACACTGCTTGCTGTCCTGGTTGCTCTGTCTATTTCTACTTTCTCATTTTCCCAACGTTTCGGCGGTAACCCGCCTTCGTTGAAATGGAAGCAGGTAAATACCGATACGGCAAGGATTATCTTTCCCGAGGGGCTGGACAGCCAGGCAATGAGAGTTGCTTCGTTGGTTCATTATCTTGCCGGGCAACCTCTCGCCGGCCAGGGATTGGCGCTCGGAAATAAGTTGTATAAAATAAATATTGTATTACAGAATCAAACTGTCATTCCCAATGCTTACGTGGGCCTGGGGCCTTATCGCAGCGAGTTTTTCCTGACGCCGCCGCCGGGCAATTTTGACCAGGGTACTATCTCATGGCCCGATCAACTGGCCATCCACGAATATCGCCACGTTCAGCAGTTCAATAATTTTCGGAGAGGACTTAGCAAACTGGTGTATATTTTATTTGGGCAGGAAGGGTATTCTGTAGCCATCAATGCATCTATCCCCGACTGGTTTTACGAAGGTGATGCGGTATACAATGAAACCATTTTATCAGAGCAGGGCAGGGGAAGAATACCACAGTTCCTGAACGCCTATCCATCTCTCTGGCAGGCCGGGAAAAATTATTCCTGGATGAAACTGCGGAATGGTTCGTTGAAAGATTATGTACCGGATCACTATCATTTAGGTTACCTGCTGGTAAATTATGGCCGGGAAAAATATGGCCTTGATTTCTGGAGCAAGGTCACGGCAGACGCGGCAGCCTACAAAGGATTGTTCTACCCGTTTCAACATGCTATAAAAAAAGAGGCGGGCATCAGCTACAAAACTTTTACTGCTGATGCGTTTGCATACTATAAGAGCCTCCCCTCAGCCCCCTCGAAGAGAGATCTCCCCCAAACTCCCTCCCAAGGAGGGGGCTTAACGAACGGAAAAAATATTTTTAAGGTCAATAAGAAGGTGCTTACAAGTTACCTGTTTCCTTACCGCATTTCTGCCGATTCATTGATCTATTTAAAAGCAAGCAATGACCACAGACCCGCATTTTATATAAAAGACCAGGGAGGTGAGCATATGCTACGCGCAAGGGATATCTCTGCCGATCAACAGTTCTCTTATCGCAATGGTAAGCTGGTCTACACGGCGTATGAAACCGATCCACGCTGGGCCTGGCGTGACTACAGCGTAATAAAATTGTTGGATATACATTCAAATACCCAGCGGGCTTTTGGTCACAAGACGAAATATTTTTCACCCGATCTTTCCCCCTCTGGTACTAAGATAGCAGCAGTGCATGTGGATGAAAATGGAAAGAGTGAGATACATATTTTAGATGCGGAAAGTGGTGGGGTGACAAATACGATCAAATCCGCCGATATAACTTTATTTACTGATCCAAAGTTCATCGATGATGCTTCACTGGTTTGCGTGGTCCGTTTGAAGGATGGAAAAGCGGCACTGGCCATAGCAGATATCGCTTCGGGAAATACAGAAAGACTAACTACTCCATCCTATAATGTTGTCGGCTATCCCTGTGTAACCGAAGGGAAAGTTTATTTTACTGCATCATATGGTGGGAACGACGATGTGTTTGTATTGCAGTTGAGCAATAAAAAGATATCACGGGTTACCAATAGCTCAATGGGTAATTATTTTGTAAACGCAGGTAGTGGTAAAATAACCTGGTCAACATTTACTGCCGAAGGTTATCAACTGCAGGAGGTTGATGAAAAGGATATCAAATTGATCCCGGTAGATGATGCTACCGTGGAGAAAACGGCAATAGAGTTTCCGGTGAGTCATGCCAATGAGATCCCGGATGTGTTATTGAACCCGGTGGTAAACCGGCAGTTTCCTGAGAAAAATTACAGCAAGGGAAGGGGCCTGTTCAATTTTCATAGCTGGCGACCTTATTATGAAGATCCCATCTTTACATATTCAATATATGGAGAAAATATTCTAAATACTTTTCAAAGCGAATTATATTATCTCTACAACCAGGATGATAAAACCAATGCCGTGGGCGCCAATCTTGTCTATGGTGCCTGGTTCCCTTACCTAAGCATCGGAACACAATACACATTTGACCGCCAGGTAGTGGTCAGCAACAAGGTGAAACAATGGGACCAGCTCGATTCGCGGATCGGTTTTAATATCCCTTTGAGCTGGGTAGTCGGTAAAGCCTTTGACCGCCTAAACTTTGGCAGCAGCTATGTTTACCGGAATGATTTTAATAAGGGAGTTAATAAAGACCTGTTCACAAAGATCAGTTTCAGTTACCTGTCTCATTTTATCACCTGGGCACAGGAAGCGCAAATGGCGCCGCAACATATTTTTCCAAGACTTGGTTATAATTTGACCTTTAATTATCGACATGCAATAACTAATTATAAGAGCTGGCAACCATTGCTGACTGGTAATATTTATCTTCCGGGTGCATTGCCTACACATAGCCTGGTGATATCCGGCGCTTTCCAGGAAACAGATACGTTGAATACTTTATTTGCCAATCGCTTTCCCTATTCAAGAGGATTTAATGAAGCTTATTTTGCCCGGATGTGGAAGATAACAGGTGAATATCATTTCCCGATCCTGTATCCGGATTTTGGATTTGCCAATATTCTGTATTTGCAAAGGTTCAGAGGAGACCTGTTCTATGATCTCACCCGTGTGTATTCAAGGGACAAATCGGTCACCAGGGACCAGAGAAGTTATGGAGCGGAAATTTTTGTTGATACAAAATGGTGGAATCAATACCCCCTAACTTTTGGCTTCAGGATCTCTCATTTGCTGGACAACGATCTCCTGAACCGAACCGGCATGCCGGCCGGGACCAATGTTTTTGAATTTATATTACCTGTTAGCATAATCCCGAGATAGCCATGCGGCCCACAGAGCGCGACGGGAATACACGGAGAGCCGCTGAGATGGATTGAATGAGATAGGAAGTAACTCCGTGGAACTCTGCGCGCCCTCAGTGGCCTTTACAGGCTTTGCAGGCTTTCTTCTATTGCTTTGATCTTTGCTTCAGCATCGGCCTTTTTCTGCTTTTCAACTTCCACCACTTCCGGCTTTGCGTTTTGAACAAAACGTTCATTACCTAACTTTTTCTCTACAGAAGCAAGAAATCCTTTTTGATAGTCCAGGTCTTTTATCAGCTGGTCTCTTTGCGAAGATGTATCCATTAAGGCTGTAGCGGCAATAAAGAATTTATCCTTACCAACAACAACCGTTATGCTGTTGTTGATCGCTGCATCGGTAAAAGCAACCTCTGCATTTGCCTGTTTGACCAGTATGGATTCAATGGACTTATATTGTGCTGCATTGTCAGAAAGAATATGCAGTTGTATAGGGTCCCTTGGTTTTAGTTGCGCTTTGACCCTGGCATCGCGAATGGCTGTGATGACTTCTTTCAGGAGTGCTCCGAGATTGGTGATCCCTGGTTTTATGGATCCCGGTTGTGCAAGCTGTTTTACCGTGAGATCGTCAGACCTTTCCTTTAATTGGTGATAGATCTCTTCAGTAATAAAGGGCATGAACGGATGCAGCAATTGCATCAGTTGTTCAAAGAAATCAGTCGTCTTTTCATAAACGCTTTTATCGATGGGTTGTTCAAAACCGGGTTTCACCCATTCAAGATACCAGCTACAGAAATCGTCCCAGATCAGGGAATAAATCGTTTTGAGAATTTCACTTAAGCGAAAGTCTTTGTACAACCCATCGATCTCTGTTTTGGCCTCATTCAGCCGGTTTTCAAACCAGTCGACTGCAAAGTTTGCATCCGCCTGCCCACCGGTAGCAGCTTGTCGGCCTTCCCACATTTTTACGAGCTTCAAGGCATTCCATATCTTATTATTGAAATGTGACCCCTGTTCATTGCTTGCTTCATCCCATAGCAGGTCATTACCAGCAGGTGAGGAGATCATGATGCCGAACCGCACGGCGTCGGCGCCGTATTTATCGATCAAAGCGAGAAGATCGGGCGAGTTGCCGAGACTCTTGCTCATTTTTCTTCCCTGCTTATCGCGAACAATACCTGTAAAATAAACGTCGTTGAATGGTTTTTCGCCCTGGTACTCGAAACCAGCCATGATCATCCTGGCTACCCAGAAAAAAATAATCTCGGGAGCTGTCACTAATGTATTGGTGGGATAATAGTATTTGAGATCCGGGTTTCCGGGATTACTGTATCCATCAAAGACTTCGAACGGCCAGAGCCAACTGGAAAACCAGGTGTCGAGGCAGTCTTCGTCTTGTTTGAGATCGGCAATAGTCAACGGTGTCCCGATAGCCATCGAGACGTGAATGGAGTCTCCTGATTGACCATCGACCTCCCGATGGCTATCGGGAGACGATTCATGAACAAGTAGATTGAAGGCTTCTTCCTTTGTAGCTGCGACTGCAAAGCGCCCGTCCGGCGTAAACCATGCGGGAATGCGATGTCCCCACCAAAGCTGGCGACTGATGCACCAGTCCTTTATGTTCTCCATCCAGTGGCGATAGAGATTCTTGAACTTTACGGGATAGAACTTGATATCATCGTCCACCACGGCTTTCAGGGCCGGACCGGATATTTTCTTCATATCCACCCACCATTGAAGACTTAGACGAGGCTCTACTACTGCATCTGTTCTTTCGCTATAGCCGACCTCGCTGGTATAATCTTCGGTTTTTACGATATACCCTTTGGCATCGAGCTCCGCAACGATCTTTTTTCTCGCTTCGAAGCGATCTTCGCCGATATAGATCTGCGCTTCTTTGTTCAGCGTTCCATCTTCATTAAATATGTCCACGATCTCGAGCTTATGTTTTTGTCCAAGCTGATAGTCGTTCATATCATGAGCAGGTGTGATCTTCAATGCACCGGTCCCGAAATCCATCGTTACATATTCGTCGGTAATAATGGGAATGCGGCGGTTAATAAGTGGTACAAAGGCAAACCTGCCATGAAGATGCTTGTATCTCTCGTCGGCGGGATGTACACAAATCGCTGTGTCTCCCATAATAGTTTCGGGTCTGACAGTTGCAATGGTAATAAACTCTTCCGAAGGACGGGAGGATCTATCTTCCAGGAAGTATTTTAAATAATATAATTTCTGCTGTGTTTCTTTCCGTATCACTTCTTCATCACTCAACGCAGTTTTCGCCTTCGCATCCCAGTTGATCATTCTCTTACCTCTGTAGATATATCCTTTGTTATAGAGGTCTATGAATACATCGATGACGGCCTGGTAGTAGTCTGGGTCCATGGTGAAGGTGGTCCTCTCCCAATCGGCGCTGCATCCCAGTTTCCTTAATTGCTGGAGAATGATACCACCATATTTTTCTTTCCATTCCCAGGCATATTTTAAAAACTCATCGCGGCTGAGGGAAGACTTGCTTATTCCTCTTTCCCGGAGCATCTGCACCACTTTTGCCTCGGTGGCTATGGAAGCATGATCGGTTCCTGGCACCCAACAGGCATTCTTTCCCTGCATTCTTGCGCGGCGGATCAAAATATCCTGGATGCTGTTGTTGAGACAATGGCCCATGTGTAACACACCCGTAACGTTGGGAGGGGGCATCACGATGGTATAGGGTTCCCGTCCGTCTGGCTGGCTGTGGAAATATTTTTTGGCTAACCAGTGCTGGTACCATTTCTGCTCGGCCGCACTATGCTCGAAATTCTTTGAAAGGCTCATAAGGCGGCAAATTTACCGGCTTTTACGAAGATTTAGAAAGGACAGATGCTAGATGCTGGATGCGAGATGCTTGATAGCAGGAAGCAACAAGCTGCCGCTAAGGGGTGAATGGCGAGGAAACTTAGCGAAGCTACGAATTTGGTGAACAATGTCGCTATCACTCCCTCTCCTTGGAGAGGGAGCCGGAGGGAGAGGCCAGCATCTGCACTACTCCCCTTTCGCCTGTAATTTTTTTCTTATCTCGGTGCAGATATAATTTTCACCTTCGTAGACTCTTTCGATCGCCATGGTCAGTTCGGAAAAGGCCGAGGTCTTTGTTACGAATCCTTTTGCCCCATGGTTGATCATCTTTGTTGCATACTTTGGGCTGTTGTGAATGGAGATACCAATGACTTTTACCGCGGGATTAATATTGGTGATCCTTTGGGTGGCTTCAAACCCGTTTATAGGTGACATGTTGATGTCCATCAGTATCACATCGGGAGCCAATTTTTCGGAAAGCTCGATAGCCTCGGCACCGTTATTACAATGGGAGATGATCGAGAAGCGGGCGTCTTTTTCGAGTAACATTTTGAAGGATTCACGAACGAGGTCATGATCATCCACTAAAATAATTCTAATAGGGTACGGCATGTAATAATTTAGGCGTGACGAAGGATGGTTTACGCATTCTCTGGGTTTGATCTGTGGTTTGCTAATGAAAAGGGATGGTGGCTCTCCGCGGGTAGGACTTCAATGTTAGTAAAAATACTGTATAACTAAAGTAATACTACTTGTGTAAATAACCAAGTAATTTTACTGATCTTTTCGTGAATTAGGGGTTAATATAGAATTAGAGGGCGAGAAACAGAGCGAAGAAACAGAGCGGAGTGCCCCAGAAGACACTGAATAGGGGATGCCGTCATTGCGAGGAGCGAGGAAGCAACAGCATCCACCATCTGTCTTTACCTTCGCATTATGACAAAACAACTCACATCCTGGTACAGCCCATCCCTGAATAAAGAAATGCCGATCGCCGTCTATGGCGACTACGGTTTTGCTTTGTTGTTGATACCGACAGCCGCAGCGGATTATCTCGAATATGAACGGTTTCAGCTAATGGATCACCTGGCCCCGTTTATTGATGGCGGTAAAGTGAAAGTGTTTTCCATCGACAGCATTAACAATGAAAGCTGGATGAATAATACTATGGACCCCTGGCAAAAATCGGTAAGGCACCAGCAATGGAATGATTATGTCTTCAATGAGGTCATACCATTCGTGCAAAACAATACCAGCGGGGAAACGCCCATCATCACCTGCGGCGCTTCATTTGGCGCTTTGCATAGCATGAATTTATTTTTAAAACGCCCCGATATTATCGATGGTGTAATTGCCATGAGTGGCGTCTATGATCTTACCGAGTACACCAGGGGGCACTATGATGATAATGTATATTACAACAGCCCTATGCATTACATACCCCAGCTGACCGATCATTCTATCCTTGAACAAATAAGGCAAAGCCGGCATATCCATATAGTCACGGGCGGTGGCGCTTATGAGGACCCCGCTGCGAGTGGACATTTTGCCAAAGTACTTTATGATAAGGGCATCTGGTATGAGCTTGACCAGTGGGGACCCGAATGGCCGCATGACTGGAATACATGGCGGGC
>Ga0066652_100000137_pt1 | contig 40980 bp, 33 predicted proteins | sample GraSoiAngelo_101_FD_71413 | JGI IMG/M metagenome (GOLD analysis project Ga0066652, IMG submission 71413) | Grasslands soil microbial communities from the Angelo Coastal Reserve, California, USA - 14_0903_02_30cm | ecosystem: Environmental > Terrestrial > Soil > Grasslands | place: USA... | reverse complement strand
CGCACTGTTTTTACAATATCATTAGTAGCCAGCGCCACGTGTTGCACCCCTTCGCCGTCATAAAATTCAAGGTATTCTTCGACCTGAGATTTTTTCTTTCCTTCCGCCGGTTCATTGATCGGGAATTTGACAAAACCGTTCCCGCTGCTCATGACCTTGCTCATCAAGGCTGAGTATTCTGTTGAGATATCCTCGTCATCGAAAGAAAGAATATTTTTAAACCCCATGACATCTTCATAGAACTTCACCCAGGGATTCATCTGGTTCCACCCTACGTTGCCCACGCAATGGTCCACATAAAGAAGGCCGGTATCAGTGGTTTTAAAATGAGAGTTGCTCCAGGCCCTGTATCCCGGCATGAAGGCACCCTGGTAATTTTTTCTTTCGATAAACAGGTGTACTGTCTCCCCATAGGTATGTATTCCACTCATGACAAGCTCTCCATCGCCATCTTTTAAAATGGTTGGCTTCATGTAACTCTTTGCCCCGCGTTCAGTAGTCTCTTTCCAGGCACTGGCTGCATCGCTAACTCGTAGTGATATTGCTTTTACACCATCACCGTGTTTGTAAATATGATCTGCGAGTGCGTTGCCGGATCTTATAGGTGTAGTTAGTACAAATGTGAGCTTATGCTGTCGTACCGCATAACTGGCCCTGTCCTTTACACCCGTCTCCGGACCAGCATACGCCAGTGCTTTGAAACCAAATGCGGTGATATAATAATGGGCTGCCTGCTTGGCATTGCCCACATAGAATTCAACGTAGTCCGTTCCCTCCAATGGTAGGAAATCCGTAATCGTGTTTTGCCTGTTATCCGTTTTAATAGTTGTTGCCATATCAAAAAATTTCTTTGAAGTAAAGTAATGTAAAGGATGAAGGGTTTGGCTCCATTTAGCACCCGGATGCATCGATGGCGAGTGTTTCCATCAGCAGGCTGAACTGATTGCGATGGTCGTTGAATAATTTATGAGGATAGTCGGGCCGCATAATGTAAAATTAGAAAAAATTACCAGTGAATCATCCGGGACGAAATAAATTCATGAGTCGCTATTTCGTTTCCGGGCCTGGAACGCTGATTGTTATGATGATCATGATTTCTTAGGATATCATTTCAATCATAAATATCTGCGGGATCTGCGTTCTTACTTCCTGGTAAAATCATTTATTTAATAAGGCAATTACCAGCCCCTATCTTTGCGCCATGTTAAAAATAGGCATCCTCGGTGGAGGACAATTGGGAAGGATGTTACTTCAGGCAGCAGCCAACTACCCTGTTGAAACCTTCGTACTTGAGAACGACCCGGAATGCCCCGCCGCTCATCTTTGCCATCATTTCACAAAAGGCGACATCAAAAACTTTGATGACGTATATCGTTTCGGAAAAGACCTGGATGCCATTACCATCGAAATTGAAAATGTAAACGTTGAGGCTTTGGAAAAACTGGAAACAGAAGGCAAAAAAATATTTCCACGGCCAGCGGTGTTAAAAACGATAAAGAATAAAATCCTGCAGAAAGAATATTACCGGTCACACGATATTCCTACTTCAACATTCCTGGTCACCAACAACATCAACGAACTAAAACAGCAGGAGGATTTTCTCCCGGCTGTTCACAAACTGGGAGAAGGAGGCTATGATGGCCGGGGCGTACAGGTTTTGAAATCAAAGGCAGATCTCGATAAAGGTTTTGATAAACCTTCCGTGCTGGAAAGATTCATACCGATTCACAAGGAGATCGCCCAGATGGTAGCGATCAATGCAAAGGGTGAAACCGCCTTGTATCCCCCGGTCGAAATGGTTTTTGATCAGCGGCTGAACCTGCTCGACTTCCAGGTTTGTCCTGCCGATATTGAAACAAAAACATTGTGGAAAGTGGAAGCTATCGCACTGTCTGTTGTCAGGAATTTCAAATCCCCTGGTATTTTTGCCGTAGAAATGTTGATTGACAGGAACGGTGATGTACTGGTAAATGAAACTGCCCCGAGGGTACACAACAGCGGTCACCATACAATAGAAGCTCATTACAGTTCACAGTTCGATATGCTGTGGAGAGTAATGCTGAATTACCCGTTGGGCAATACTTCATTGATCCTTCCTTCGATCATGGTCAACCTCATCGGCGCCGATGGATGCACTGGCGATGTGAAATATGAAGGGCTTGATGAGGTACTGAAGATTGAAAATGCTTTTGTTCACCTGTATGGTAAAAAGCAAACAAAGCCCGGCAGGAAGATGGGACATGTGACCATTATGAGCCGCGAAAAACAGGATCTTACTTATAAAGCAAATATCGTTAAGCACACATTAAAGGCCAAGGCTTAATGAATCTTCAGTGTTTGCTATTAGAATTTAATCTGGTTAATCAGCCTCTGTAATTCAATCTCAGAAGATTTCGCTGCGAAGGTAAGATTGGTTAATGCGAAAGCGGTATTTTGAAAGCTCTCCTGCGCCTGTCTCACTTCCAGAATAGTAGCTTCTCTGTATTGATACCGTAGCAGGACCAGGTTCAGGAGTTTTTGGGCCAGTTCCAAATTCTTCCTGCCTGTCTCTAATTGTTGCAGGTTTGTGGAGTATGCCTGAAAAGTTCTAACCGCATTGGAGGTGTAGTCCCTTATCAAAATGTCTCTTTGTAAGCCGGCATTTTGCACATTTATTTCAGCTACTTTTTCCTGCCGCTTATATATGGACCCATTGAAAATAGGGATGCCCAGGGCAATAGCGCCTGAGGGTCCATAGCTCCGGTTCAGCAACACGTTGCCGGCGGCTACCTGGTTACGCGTAAAATTATAAGCAGCCGTAGCGCGGACCGTCGGGTAGCGCTGAGCCCCGGTTTCCTTTACTATCAGCTCATTGATACGTACCTGGTCGATGGCGGCCAGGATATCCGCATTCTGGTGAATACTGCTAAGAATATCGCCGAGCACGAGCGTTCTATCGACAATGATAGTATCAACAATGGAAATCGCTGAATCGGGCTTTAGTGTAAGTAATGTAAGTAAACTGGTTTTTGCCTGGTCTACCACCAACATTTGGGACGTCTTTAATTGTTGCAGGTTGTTCAGGTCCAATTGCGATTGGAAAAGATCCGCATTGTTGGCCATGCCTACCGATTGTTGCGCTTTTACAATCTCCAGCCTTTTCTGCGCCACATCAATCGAAAGATCAAACGTCTTTACATAAGCCTGTTGACGAATAACGTCATAGTAAGCAGTCATCACTTGCGCTATTACATTTTGAACCTGCGAATTCAGGTATTTTTCGTTTTGTAACTCAAGTTGCTCCAATCGTTTCCGTGTAGCCATCACTCGAAATCCATTGTATAACAGCATGCCCGCCGTGACATTTGCCGACAGGTTGTTGGCGGGCGCCGCAGAACGTTTTATTTCCTGGCCGGTATTCAGTTTTTGGTTTACATTGATCAACTGTTCATTGTCTGATGCCGTAGCTGCCACCTGAGGAAGTCCACCAGCCACGCCGACATAATTATTGATCTTTGCTATCTCGAGATTATTTCGTTGCAGCTGGATGTCAAGACTGTTTTTTAAAGCTATATTGATGGCATCCGGCAAGTTGAGGTTCTGAGAAAAGCTACCAGCGGTAAAACAAAGAAATATGGTTCCCAGTAGGAAGCCTTTTTTAAACTTCAATCCTTTTCGTTCTATAACCGTGTACAGTGATAATTGCGTTTGCTTCATAATCAAAACTATTTCCCTTGGGGCTCGGTTTGAGTTTCCGTAGTTGAATCCTCGTTTGGAATTGCATCACCTTCTCCTTTGGCGTGTTTACCGGAAATATAGCTGTAAACAGCAGGTATTACAAACAAGGTAAGTATCAATGAAAATAAAATACCGCAAACAACCACCACTCCGAGGGGAACGCGGCTGGTTGAAGAGGCTCCAAGGCTCAATGCGATCGGTAGTGCCCCGAGCGAAGTCGCTAAGCTTGTCATCAGGATTGGCCGCAACCGCTGTGCAGCAGCATCGATCACGGCTTCCATTTTTTTCAATCCATGACGCCTGCGCTGGTTGGCAAATTCAACAATTAATATACCATTCTTCGTTACCAAACCGATCAACATGATCATGCCTATCTGCGAAAAAATATTCAATGTCATATTAAATATCCACAAGCTTAGCAAGGCCCCGGCCCATGCCAGGGGCACAGTGAACATGATCGACAACGGATCGAAGAAACTTTCAAACTGAGCTGCCAGGATCAGGTAGATCAGCAGCAGGGCGAGCATCAAAGCAAAAAATGTGTTGGAAGAACTTTCTTCGTAATCTCTCGAAGGACCCGATAGAGCCGTCTGGTAAGATTCATCTAATAAGCGTGCGGCGATCTTTCTCATCGCTGCAACCCCATCGCCAATCGTATAGCCTTCCGCCAATGAAGCCGAAATAGTAGCCGCTTTATACCGATTGTAGTGAAAAAGTGTTGTCGGATTGGTGCTTTCCTGCAAGCTGATAACGGATGACAGGGGTATGCTTTCGCCCCGGGCATTTCGCACATACAACCTTTCTATATCGCCGGGCTTATCCCGGTCGCTGCGCTCGACCTGGGCAATGACTGAATATTGAAATCCATTTTTTGTAAAATAAGCAAGCCTGCCCCCGCTAAATGCTGCCTGTATGGTGGAGACCACATCCTGTGTCGATAATCCAAGGTCTTTGATCTTCATCCTGTCTACGGTAAGTTGTAGTTCAGGCCGGGTAAACTTGAGATTGACATCTGCATTTGAGAACGTCTTATCTTTTCGCACCTCTTCGAGAAACTTCGGAATAATATCTCTCAGCTTATCGAGGTCCTGGTTTTGTAAAATAAACTGTACCGGTAAACTTCCGCGACCACCGAATCCAACTGATATGGTTTGTTCCTGGGTGGCAAAGATCCTGGCCTCATTGAAACGGGATAGCTTTCGTTGCAGGTCATTAGTTATTTCGTTTTGCGAACGTTTACGTTCCTTTGGGTCAACTAAACCAATACGTGGGGACGCGCTGTTCGAATTGCCGCCGCCCGGGCCTCCGCCCGGCGTACGGGTGAATACAAAATCGCGTTCCGGTACCGAGTCATACAGGTAATTGGTGATCCTGTCGGCAACCTTTTGCATATAATTATAACTGGTTCCTTCCGGTGCTGTGACATTAAAGCGGATACTACTCCGGTCCTCCATTGGAGCCAGTTCACTTTTTAAATTGAGAAATGAGATCACCCCAACGATTACGCAGATACCGATGATCACAAACGCCATCCAGCGGACTTTCATAAACCGGGTCAGTGCATTGCGATAACCGTTTTCCAATCCGCTGAAAAACGGTTCGGTCTTCCTATAAAACCATCCGTGTCCAGTCTTCTTTCGATGCAATAAAACGTTCAATACAGGTGTGATGGTCAGCGAAACAAATGCAGAAACCAATACTGCGGCCGCGAGGGAAACTCCGAATTCCCTGAATAAGCGTCCCACGAAACCCTGGAGAAATATCACGGGCAGGAACACAACCGCGAGTGTAAGAGAAGTTGAGATAACAGCGAAGAATATTTCTTTGCTTCCCGCAACGGCAGCCTGACGGATAGGCATTCCCTGCTCGAGTTTACGGAAAATATTTTCGGTAACAACAATCCCATCGTCAACCACCAGCCCAGTAGCCAGGACGATTGCTAATAGAGTCAAAATGTTTATCGAAAACCCGGCCAGGTACATGATAAAGAAAGTAGCTACCAGTGAAATTGGAATGTCTATCAACGGCCGGATGGCGATCAGCCAATCGCGGAAAAATAGAAAGATGACCAGCACCACAAGGATGAATGAGATCACCAGCGTATCTTCTACCTCTGCCAAAGACCTGCGGATGTTCTTGGTGTTGTCAATTAATACTTTTAACTGGATATCAGATTTAGATCCTCTTTCAATCTGTTCGATTCGCTTATAGAATTCATTGGCTATCTCGATATTGTTAGCGCCGGGTTGAGGCACGATAGCCAGGCCAACAGCATTTACCCCGTTATATTTCCATGATTGTTCAAGCTGTTCAGGAGCCAATTCCACCTTAGTAACGTCACCAAGCCGAACAATCCCCGTGCTGTCTGACCGGATTATAAGGTCGCGAAACTGTTCTTCCTTTGTCAATCTTCCGAGGACACGAATAGTCAAATCGGTATTACTTCCGGAGATCCTTCCTGGCGGCAATTCAATATTCTCGCTGTTCAGCGCATTGCGTATGTCCGAGAATGCAACATTATAGGCGATCATCCTGTCAGGGTTCAGCCAGATTCGCATGGAATAGCGTTTCTGCCCGAAAATATTGACGGCACTTACCTGGTTGATCGTCTGTAATTGTTGTTGCAGTACGTTTTCCGCATAATCGCTGAGCTCCGATAAACTCTTTGTCTGGCTTTGCACTGCCAGTATCAATATAAAATCACTGTTGGCATCTGATTTGGAAACCACAGGTAGCGCATCAATATCGTCAGGAAGGCTCCTGGCTGCCTGTCCTACTTTATCACGCACATCACTGGCGGCAGCTTCCAGGTCGACTCCTAAATTAAATTCAAGACTTATATTGCTACTGCCTTGTGAACTCGATGAGGTGATAGTCCGGATGCCGGGAATACCGTTCAACTGTTTTTCCAACGGCTCCGTTATTTCGCTTTCTATAATGTCTGCATTAGCGCCGGTATAGGAAGTGCTGACGGAAATAATCGGCGGGTCGATAGCTGGATAATCCCTTACCGCTAAAAATGTAAGACCAACCACCCCAAACAAAATAATGCCCAGGTTCATCACTGTCGCCAGTACAGGCCGTCGTAGAGATAATTCGGAAATATTCATCAATCGTTATACTAAAAACAGGTTATAAAAAGGGTATCGAAATCCGTAAGGTTTTGATTTATTGTAATTGCTCGAGGGTCTTCACACTCCTTATCTTTACGGGCGCATTAGGTCTTGCAAAAAGCACCCCGGTGACCACGACCGTATCTCCTGGTTTTACTCCCTCGGTTATCTCCACGTTAGCTTCGGTTCGTAACCCGGTCTTTACATTTACAAAGGAGGCCTTCCCTTTTTTTACCAGGATCAACTGGTTGTTCCTGTCGTCAGGGATAATGACATTAGTGGGCACCATGATCGCCTGTTTCGGATTGCCGGATCCGACATACACTTTTACAAAGGCGCCGGGATTGGGCGAACCTTCTTTTAAAATGGCTCTTACAGACAGGTTGCGTGTCTGCCTGTTGGCTTCCGGTTCCAGGGCAATCACCGTTGCAATATGGCGGACTTCTTTTGCTGCATTTATCACCACATCTACCGCTCCTCCAATTTTTATCAGATCACCGTATTGCTCGGGGAGCGTAAAATCGATTTTTGAATCGCCGGATTTCTGAAGTGTGGCAATTACTGTCGCCGAACTTACATATGCGCCCGGGCTTACCTGGCGCAACCCGATCGTGCCGCTAAACGGAGCACGGATCACCGTTTTTTCAATCAGTGTTTGGGTGTAAACGATATCTGCCCGAAGGCTGTTAACCTGGTTGACCACCGCATCATAATCGCTTTGATTGACCCCGCCTACGTCCAGTAAGGTTTTCAGTCTTTTTTCATTGGTCTCGGCAAGTTCAAGCTGCACTCTGCTTTTTTGTAGTTGTGCCTGGAGATCTGCACTATTTATACGGGCCAGGACAGCTCCCTGTGCTACCCGTTTTCCTTCCGGAACATTCAGATAGGTTAACCTGCCCGCGACCTCGGGACGCAACTCGACCGACTCGTTGGCAGTTACAGTTCCATTAGCTTCTATAATATTTTTGACAGGCTCGGCATTGGCGATCATCACGTCCACCACAGTAGGTGGATTTTCTTTGGGCTTATTGGTGGCGGATTTGCTCTTGCAGGCGAAAAGACTTCCAACAAAAATCAAACTGGCGAAAAAAGTAAATAACTTATTGATCCGGTGCATGAATTCCTTTTTGATAATAGGCCAAATATATATAGTTTTCCTTCTTATTCGATTGTCGCCACAAGTAGCGGGAAAATATGCGGATAGGACGATGAAAATCCCGATTGCTTGCTCGATTATGCGTTTAATTGATAAGTGGCAATGCGGCCATTGACAGCGAAGTTTTTTACACGATAAAAAACCTGTTTCTTTGTTTTCTATTCTAATACAAATTTAATGGACCCTCTCGTTGGTATCATCATGGGCAGCGACAGCGACCTGACTGTTATGGAGGCAGCTGCTGACATATTGAAACAATTTGATATCCCCTTCGAGGTTACTGTTGTCTCCGCTCATCGCACCCCTCTGCGCATGATGGAATACGCAAAAAAAGCAAAGGAAAGAAGGTTGAAAGTAATCATCGCCGGGGCTGGCGGTGCAGCGCATCTGCCCGGCATGGTGGCCTCAATCACCACACTTCCGGTAATCGGCGTACCTATCAAATCTTCCAATTCGATAGATGGATGGGATTCGGTTCTTTCCATTTTGCAAATGCCGAATGGAGTACCGGTCGCTACGGTGGCATTAAATGCGGGAAAAAATGCCGGGATCCTGGCTGCAGAGATCATTGGATCATCTGATGAAGCCGTTTCAAAAAAAATAGCTGACTATAAGAGCTCTCTCAATAATGAAGTGATAGAAAAGGCCAGGAAAATGAAGAAAGACGGATGGGAGAATAATTTTGATTGAGCCGGGACTACGGAGTCGGGATACTGGATGCAGGTTCTGGATGCTGGCGCAACCTATTGGCATCGAAAATCCAGTATCCAGCATCCAGCATCGAGTCCGGAACTGGTAACTGTGTATGGAAACACATCCCGATGGCATCTCAACGTTTCAACCTGCAATACATGAGATGCCTGATTCTATTTATTATCGCTATTGGTTTCGTTCAATGTAACCAGTCAAAAGGGGAAAATAAATCTTCTCAAAAGCAGTATACTACTTATTCTGACTCTCTCCAACAAAAAACATACGCGGAAATAAAGGAAGACATAGCCGCTAAAAGAAAAAAATTTGCAACGCAATACCCCGTATTGACTGATACGGCTCAAAGGCTCATCAATGAATTCTGGGTACACACAGTCAGCCATGATCTTTTCAATCAATGGGAAGGCACACCCTGGGATTTTAATGGAATTGCCAGGGAACCGGGTAAGGGAACCATCGCCTGCGGTTATTTTGTAAATACGCTGCTGCAGGCCATGGACTGTAAAATAAACCGGGTTAAATTGTCCATTTGCCCATCTTCTGAAATGATGAAAAGCCTCGTACCACATCAAAAATTGAAAAACCTGAGTTACCTGAGCTATGCCAATTTCAATGACACCCTGGGGCGGTGGGGAAACGGTGTTTATATAGTCGGCCTCGATTTTCATACAGGCTTTATCGTGCATGAGGGAAAGGACAACTGGTTCATTCATTCAAACTATATTGGGAGGAAAGGTGTAACCAAAGAGACAGTACTGGCATCTGAAGCGCTGAGATTTTCCAAAACAAGATGGTTGATCTCTTTGACAAAAGACAGGGAATTCCTTGAAAAATGGCTGCGAGGTATCTAAATAACAATCGCCGCTAAGACACTAAGACTCACGAGGATTACCCGGTGTTATTTCGATCCCTGGTGCCTTTAACATAATAGGGCAGCCACGGATACACCGATGACGAACATGTTATTCGCTTTATCCGTGTATTCCATGGCCAAATTTTCGAAATGATACACCACCTGGCATTAAGAAATTTGCCATGGCCGCGGCAATTCCGTAAATTCATAGCATAAAAATTTGCCATTATGAAAAGCGTATCCGCAGTGCTCCGCCGTAAATCCGCATCTGTTGCATCCGTCTCCCCTTCGGCTTCGGTCATGGAAGCATTGAAAATAATGGCGGAAAAAAATATCGGGTCCGTTGTGGTAATGGAGAATGACCGCTACCTGGGTATCATGACGGAGCGGGATTATTCACGAAAAGTAATATTGAAGGGAAAAAACTCTACCGATACACATGTGTCAGAGATCATGTCTGCCGATCTTCCCGTCATAAAACCTTCTGATAGTATAGACCACTGCATGGAACTGATGACCAACCTGAACATTCGTTACATGCCTGTATTTGACAATAACAGGCTCACTGGTATTATCTCCATGAGCGACGTGGTAAAAGAAACGATCCTTGCGCAAAAAGACACGATTGATCATTTGCAGAATTATATCCAAAGCTGAGAAGAACCTCCTGCCGGCAGACAGGTCATGAATGTAGAATTATGAATTGTGGAAGCCAGGGACGCTATTCAGCACTTACAACTTATTACTTGCAACTTACAACAGTAAACTCCTGCTCCAATCCCAACGAATGCTCAAATAACATCTGAATGAATTCCTTTCCCCATTTTGCATAGTAATAAAGCATGTTATCATGCCGTTCCTGCAAACCGTTTTGGGGAAATAATTTGGCACGAATGGCGCTTATCTGTCTTTGTTGATCCGAAAATTTTCTCTTTTCGGCACGAAGCATTTTCTTTTCCAGTTCCTGCAAGCGGTAAACCGCTTTTTCTTTCAATGCCACCACGTGTTTTGATAAAGTGATGTCAACAGCACTGGCCTGTTTCCTGAATGATTCGTAAAGTTGCTCAACCTGGCTTAGCGAACCATTCAATTTGATGGCATGCTTTGTTTCCTTATCGACGAGTTTTTTAAGCAGCTCCTGTTCCGGTAAAAAGAAATCTTCAATCGTAAATCCCAATTTAGAGATTCTTTGCTGCCAGCTTTTCTCCACGATTAAAAAAGAATTACGCAGTACCAATACCGGATAGGGAACATGATAGCGATTGAACATTTCACCATACTGCAACCAGTAAGCGATCTCTCCTCCTCCACCTATAAAAACAATATTTGGCAGGATCATTTCCTGGAACATTCCCCGCAAAATCACATTTGGACTGAATCTTTCCGGGTGTTCCCTTAATTCATCCAGCAGTTCTTTTTCTGAAAATTCCAGGGCGGCGCTATGTACTTTGTATTTATTACCTTCCTTCACGATCCTTTCCCGTATTCCCTTTTCCAGGTAAAACAGGTTGATGTCTCTTGGATGAGCCTGTACTTTATACCCCGCAGACTGTATCTTCTCTGCTGTTTTGCTCACCAGCCCGGACGGATGTTGGTGTAGCAGGTCGTCTTCAAAAACCGCCGCGGCCAGTTTTTTCAGGTCAGCGCTATCTGGTATCAGGATAACGAGGCCAAATTCTTCAAAGAGTGCATTCACCATTTGAAATGTAGCCACCTGTATCGAAACGCCTTTTACAAAAAACTTCCGGATAAGCCCTACGATTTCCTTACCAGCAGGTAATACGGCAAGCTGCCCTTCCGCGATGTCTATCAACTTCAGTAAGCCGGCATCTACTATCATTCTTCCTACAGCGCCGGTTTGCCGGGTCTGCCAAACCAACTTTTCATCCTCAATATAAATATGATTCAATTCCTCCAGGTCGGCATCTTCAGAACCCATGTAATACACTGGAACAAACCTGTATTGCGGTAAAGAGCTTTGTAAATGAGCCGCCAATTTAATGGTATGGAGGATCTTGTAAATAAAATATAAAGGCCCTGTAAAAATATTAGGTTGATGGGCTGTTGTAATGGTAAATGTATCCGGGGATAATAAGGCATCGATATTCTCTGCCAGTTTTCCTTTTAATAAATCGCCATACTGCGTCTTTAATGTTTCCACCAGGACTTTCCTGTTAGTTGGGTATTTTTTCCGGGCTTCGATGGATTGCCGGATACCGTTTATTGTTGGCGAATAATGAAAGAATGGTCTGATGGCCTCTACCTGGTCAATATAATCTGTGGCGATCTTTGAGAATACTCCGGCCTGGCGGTAAGGTAGTCGGGTAGAAATACAATCCATATAAGATAAAAATAAAAATAGTTGCCCTGGTTTTCCAGCTCACCCTTCAAAATTAACGTTACTTTGGTTATACTCTCAAATAGTAATTGACCAAATATGCAAGACGGTACCAGGTATTATCGGCAGGTTCAGCGGTCCTCGTTTTCTTTAAGAACAATTATTTTACTTCATATGCCACTACTGAGTTTCTCCAGAAAGTGGGAACATATACGGTCTTTGTTTTGGGATCGAACCCGATATCGGCAGTATTCTTTTTTTCCCCGCGGCCATCATACAGTTTTTCTTTTGTTCCATCAGCACTGACATACCAGATCGCACCAGCCCAACAGGAAACAAGGAAATCATTACCCTTCACATTTTCTATTCCGTCGGTACCGCCGTCCATGCCGTCGGCGAGTTTAGTCAGCGATTTATCCTTTTCCACTTTATAGGCGCCCCCGTTATCCAAAATATAAAAATCATCACCTCGTGCCAGTACTCCATTAGGACCTTTCAGGTTATCAAGAAATAATTCAGGCTTTTCATTCTCCACCCTGAATATCTGTTTGGTCTTTGAATCAGAAACATAAACTACTCCTTTCTTATCAACCGTAACATCATTCAAACCCTGCGCTCCCGTCACTGCGATAGATTTCACGATTTTTCCATCTTTAATGTCAATTACGACGAGATTGCCCAGGTCAGCGACATACAGTTTTCCTTTATACACGCCCATTCCTTTAGGTGCATTCAGACCGCTTACCCAATCCACTTTAATGATCTTGCCATCCAGCCCGATTTTTCCCACCGAGCCTTTTCCATCCGCACCCCAGGGATCGGTGCCATCAATATTGGATTCATATAATACTTTATTGTCGGCATCATATAAAACCGACTCCGGCACTTTGAGGACTGAATCGGTTTCCCATTTTTTAACTAACTGGTGCTTTTGCGAAAATGAAATGGAAAGAAAACATGCAATGCATGCGACAGTAGTCAATAACTTCTTCATGATTTTGGTTTTGCTAAAGGTACTAACAGGTCGCTAAACAGAAAGTTCAAATATCAACGGTGGTTTTTGTTGAAAATACTTATGATACACAATTGATAAAATGTAATTTCCGGGAGTTTTTCTCTTTACTTCTGCTCAAACCTTTTGTAATTTCGCCACAGATGGAAAAATATGGAGAAATATTATTGATCGCGATGCCTATCTTCCTGTTACTCGTACTATTTGAAAAATGGTACGGCTGGCGCAAAGGCAGGGATACTGTCCGCAATATGGACATGATCTCCAGTCTCAGCAGTGGCGTGACCAATGTTACAAAGGATGTACTCGGTCTCACTTTCACCATTCTTGCCTACAGCTGGTTTGTAAATCACATTGCGCTTGTTCATATCAAGGCAAGCTGGCTAACTTATGTGATTGCCTTCATAGCCATTGATTTTGCCGGCTACTGGTTACATCGCTGGAGCCATCACATCAATATTTTCTGGAACCTTCACATCATTCATCACAGCAGTGAAGAGTTCAATCTCGCCTGTGCCTTGCGGCAAAGCATCTCCACGATCGTAAACCCTTTTAATTTTCTGTTGATTCCTGCCGCGTTGTTGGGCGTCCCAACGTTGGTAATCGCTACCGTGGCCCCACTGCAATTATTCGCGCAATTCTGGTATCATACACAGCATATCAATAAAATGGGGTTTTTGGAAAAGATCATCGTAACACCCTCCCATCATCGCGTTCATCATGCTATCAACAAAGAATACCTGGATAAAAATCTTTCGCAGATATTCATTTTCTGGGATAAACTTTTTGGCACTTTCCAGGAAGAATTAAAGGAAACTCCACCTGTGTATGGTATTACCCGGCCTGCTGCCACATGGAACCCTATCAAAATTAATTTTCAGCACCTGTGGCTCCTGGTGAAAGATGCCTGGAGAACAAAAAGCTGGAATGACAAATTCACGCTTTGGTTTAAACCGACCGGTTATCGTCCCGCCGATGTAGCAGAAAAATACCCGGTTTATAAAATAGAGGATGTTTATAGTTTCAATAAATATGCACCACCGGCCTCGAGGGCGTTGAACGTTTGGAGCTGGGTTCAATTATTGATGATCCTGCTTTCCGTCAGTTATCTTTTTGGCAATATAGCGTTGATCAATAACCTGGGCAGCTATTGGATATTCTGGTATGGGGCTTTCATATTCCTGAGCGTTTATTCCATGACCGAACTAATGGATCGTAATCCTTTTGCAATTGGTTGGGACATCCTTCGCTGCGGACTTGGTATTGGAATGCTGGGCTGGCAGAATGATTGGTTTGGCGCCAGCACTTATTTTTCTCCAGCTAAATATATACTTGGGGTTTATTTTATTATTTCTGTCTTCGTTACAGGCTGGTTTGTTTATAAACACTATAACGAAGATCATCGCTCTCCTATTCTCATCTCCTAGCCACATCAGTTATATTTCGCACCTACGGCGCGAATCGCAACACCGTATGTGTTGCTGCCACCGACATGTTGTCCCTACGGGACAGGGACATCAACGAGCATCCAACATTCAAATATAATCTCTTCAATCTATCTGGAGCGTCCTTCATTTAACATTCAACATTTAACATTCAAAATAATTCCTTCAATCTTTCTTCAACTTGCTCTCAATATATCTGTCCACCATTTTCTCCAAGATCTTCAAAGTAACCGTTCCCTGCGATAAGATAAGATCATGGAACTCTCTTATATCAAACTTTTCTTTAAGGGTGTCTTCGGCTTTTTTTCGCAGCTCTTTTATTTTTAACTCACCCATCTTGTAAGCAAGTGCCTGTCCCGGCCACGAAATATAACGGTTGATCTCCGTGTTTACTTCATGAAGCGATAATGCGGTATTCTCCGCGAGGTATTTTACCGCCTGCTCCCTCGTCCATCCCTTTGCATGCAACCCTACATCAATAACAAGGCGACATGCCCTCCACATTTCATAAGTAAGTCGCCCAAATTTCGAGTAAGGATCTTTGTAAAAACCCATCTCTTCACCAAGATATTCGCAATACAGCCCCCAACCTTCACCGAAAGCGTTCACATAAAGATTCCTCCTGAATTCAGGAAGATCAGTCAGTTCCTGCGTTAAAGCGATCTGCAAATGATGTCCGGGCACAGCTTCATGCATCGTCAATGATTCAAGCGCATACAATGGACGGCTTTTGAGATCATAAGTGTTGACCCAATATCGACCTGCTCTTTTACTGCTTATGGGCGAACCGGCATACCTTCCAGCCGTATAAGTGGGGGCCAGGTGATCAGGTACAGGCTCAACGCCGTAAGGCTGCCGGGGCAGCTTCCCAAAATATTGTGGCAACTTGCCATCTATCTTCTTGGCTATGTAAGAGGCTTCTTTCAATAATTGCTCAGGAGTCGTAGCATAAAACCTGGGATCTGTGCGCAGGAAAGTGATGAACTCCTGCATCGTTCCCTTGAAGTCTACATCCTTCAACACCTGTTCCATCTGCTTTTTGATCCTTTCCACTTCTTTTAAACCCAACTGGTAAACCTCTTCATAGCTTATGTCCGTCGTGGTATAATGGTGAACCCGCTCCTGGTAGTAAGCCAGTCCATTAGGGAAATTGGAAACACCGATCGTCGTTCTCGTTTTAGGCAAATACTCACTATCAAAAAAAGTTTTTATCTGCCTGAACGATCCAATCGCGTCGTCCCTGACCGCTCTCCTGCCCTCCTCGATGATCTTTGCCCAATCACCATCACTAATGAACGCCGGCTTCGTTTGGAAAGGTCTCCAGAAAACGCTTTGCTCAATGGTGTCGACGATCTGCCATTCATAGGTATTTTCATAGCCATCCAGGATGACCCGTGGCTGGCAAATGCCTAATTGCAAACCTCTCCGCATAAGGTCGAGATTTTCCCGTACATATCTCGGCATATCCCTGAGTGACCGGATATAATTATCATAATCCTTCTTCGTGGTAAACCCACCCGAAGCCAATCCCGGAAGATGGGTATGAAATCCTTCATCAGATAAGATGGGATTCAGGTAAACTTTGAATGTATAATTTGCGATCTCGTCTTCGATATCATATTCGATCAATTCAAGGTTGATCTCCTCATCAAACGCCAACTTTGACTTATCTATTTGCTGTAAACCAGTCTCAATTGACTTGTAGAATGTGTAACGTCTTAAAAAATCTTCTTCTTTTAAAGAGCCGAGCGGATGTCCTTCAGCGCTATCCTTTTTTCTTTCGCGGGTATTAAATTCTTTGATCTCCTTTAATACCTTTTCAATGGCTGTTTCCTGGACGGCGGTTTTCTTTTGTGCGGGAAGAGGAGCTGTCGCAATCAACAGCAGGATGAAGCAGTAGGACCTTTTCATCCTTCTAAGTTATGAGATGGAATTGAGTTCACCCAACACGGCAAAATCACGAAGTAATTTTGTCTTTCGTTAACTTATCATTTACCGTTCGCCACATACCCAGGGGATTTGTATTCTTTAGTTCGTCGGGCAACAATTCATCCGGCCAGTTCTGGTATGCCAGCGGTCTTGCAAAACGCCGGATGCCATCGGCTCCAACAGAAGTGAATCTTGAATCGGAAGTAGCGGGAAAAGGTCCGCCATGCTGCATACTCAGGCAAACTTCAACACCGGTAGGCACTCCATTCAATATAAAGCGGCCGCAGATATTTTTTACTTTCTCCACCAGTTCTTCGTGGGAGCGGATATCATTTTCAGTAGCCATCAATGTCGCAGTCAACTGCCCCTCGAGCTTATCGACCACTTCCAGCATCTCCGCTTCATTCTTGCAACGAATAACTATGGAATACGGACCGAACACCTCGAGATGCAAAACAGGATTATTTAAAAAAGCCTGCCCGCTTGCAGAGGCAATCGTTGGCGCAGCCTGGTTAAATAAAGCTTCTCCCTCGGCGACCGCAACTGTTTCCACATCTTCCTGAGCGAGTGAGTTCGCTCTTCTTTCCACGTAGTTTTTAAAAATACCGGGATGAAGCATGGTCCCGGGTGAAGTATTTTTTATTTCCGTTCCCAGAGCGGAGATGAAGGTTTGCAACTCGTCGCTTTCCATGCCGATAATGAGGCCGGGATTAGTACAAAACTGCCCGACACCCAGTGTAATGGATGAGGCATACAGTTTTGCCACATCCGTCGCGGATTTATTTATTTTTTCAGGCAGGAGGAACACGGGGTTTATGCTACTCATTTCGGCAAATACGGGAATGGGCTCCTTACGCTGGTTGGCCCAATCAAATAATTGTTTGCCGCCAATGAAAGAACCCGTAAATCCAACCGCTTTGACCAGGGGATGTTTAACAAGTGTTTCGCCAACTTCATTACCGGCACCATGTACATGTGCGAAAATCCCTGTTGGCATATTGCAGGCTGCTGCGGCTTTGAAAATCGCTGAAGCCACTATTTCGCTTGTCTTTGCATGGGCTGGATGAGCCTTTACAATTACAGGACAACCGGCGGCAAAAGCACAGGCCGTATCTCCACCGGCGGTTGAATAAGCGAAAGGGAAATTGCTCGCTCCAAATACAACAACTGGTCCTAATGGAACCAACATCTTCCGGATGTCCACCCTTGGAGGATTGCGATCAGGTAAAGCAGTATCGATCCTTACGTCCAGCCAGTCGCCCCGCTCGCAGGCATCTGCATAGGAAGTCAGTTGAAACATTGTCCTTGTTCTTTCATTGCGAAGTCTCGCCTCCGGTAGATTCGTTTCTTCGGCAGCTATTTTTAATATTTCATCACCAAGATTTTCCATTTCTTTCGCGATGGCACGCATAAATGCGGCCCTCTGTTTCAGCGGAAGCTTGCGATAAAGATGAAAAGCGATCCACGCTTCCTGCATTACGTCATCAATCTCCTGTGATGTAGCATCAGTATATTCCATGTATTAATATTGGGACAACAAAGGTAGGGAGCAAAGAAGAAAGATCGTGCTATGGGCCTATGAAATAAATTCAAAAAAGTAATACTAAACCAATATCAAAACCGGTAAATTTATCCTCCTTTAAACACTCGCTATGCTGAAAAAACTTATCTCGTGTAACCTGGCCTTTGTCGTCTCCCTTTATTCGTTTTCCCAAAAAAATGCCGACACCATTGCTATTCTTGATGCTAAAGTAAAAATAGTTGTACCCAAAGAGCTCACGCCAATGAGTGATGAAATGTTTGCGATCAAATATGGAAACAAAAAAAAGCCCATTCTTATCTTATCGGATAAAGATGCTGAAGTTAATCTCCTGGCCGACCTGACGCCGCAACCTGCTACCGAAAATGACCTGGCGGCCTACCGGGATTTCAGGATCGAACAAATAAAAAAGAACAGGTCGGACTTCGAAATAAAAGATAAAGGACTTAAGACAGTCAACGGAAAAAAAGTTGCTTATTTTAAATTCCTGAGCCAGGCAATTGATCAAAAAGTCTTCAACTATTACTTTTTTGCTCTCGTTGAGGGAAAGGTTCTGTTGTTCACGTTTAATTGTATTGAAAAACTGCAGAAAGACTGGGAAGCGAAAGCGGACACTATGCTTTCAACCCTAAAGATCAGATAAGAAACAAATCCTGCGGGGATCATTCTATAAGATTCAATATTCCCTTTATTACCTCAGCATTCTTTCTAAGCCTCACATAATACACATAAGCACCCGGATCTGCGGGTTGTCCCCTGAACTTTCCGTCCCAGGGTTTATAGTTGCTGCCGGTACTGCCATATACCCTTTCTCCCCAACGATTATAGACTTCAACGATGGCTTGCGGGTATTTTGTAAAAGTTATGATCTCCCAGGAATCATTTAAGCCGTCATGATTGGGTGTGAATGCTGTCGGTATGAGCAGCGAGTCAATTACTTTCACCGTAACCGTGTCTGTGACTGTTCCGCATCCATAGCTGCTCGTAACTGCAAGTGTGTACGTAGTGGTTTGCACAGGCGTCGCCGTCGGACGTAATGAAAGCGAGCTGCTCAGGTAGACGGGAGGTGACCATGAATAGTTGATCCCACTGCCGGATGCGACACCTACTAACAGGACAGGTTTTTGGTTATAGGTGAACTTGTCAGGCCCGGCATCGACTTTTGGATTTTCCCAAACAATGACTTTGACACTGGCTGTATCATAACAAGTGATGGTTTCATTGAATACTTTGACGATATAGGTTGTTGTCTCTAACGGACTGGCAACCGGGTTGGAAATAGTATCGTTGGACAATCCTTCAGCCGGGCTCCAGCGATACCGCAATGTGGGATCAACTATTGCACTCAGTTGAACGGAATGCCCTTCACACATGGCATGTTCGGCAAATGCCACCGATGCTGCAGGCCCGAGATAAATCTTGAGGTCGGTAGTATCATAGGCTGAGCATCCTTCGGTGGTCGTGACCTGTACGATATATGTTCCCGCATCATCAAAATCTACATTTGGTATCGATGGATTTTCGACGTGCGTGTCAAATCCATTTGGACCGATCCAGTGATAAAAGCTGCCGCCGGCCGAACCCAAAGTGACCGTTGAACCAAAACATCCATAAACATAATTAACTCCCTGTGCAAAAGGAGAACGGCTGACATCAATCTTTACAATGTTCGAGTTGACCTTACAGCTGGCGGATCCAGGGTCATAAATCGAAAACCGGTAATAATAAATGCCCCAGGGTGTCGGCGTCCGGATAAATGTTGTGCCATTCGCTCCCGGTATATCGGTAAAATTGTTTCCGTCCGTGCTGAACTGCCATTGAATTAAGGGGCTTGCATAGCCAACATAGGAAGAGGTAAGAATGTAGTTGACTTGCTTTTCTTCGCAAACAGCAATTTCAGGTGCGACAGTATTGCTAAAGGACGCTTTAACATCGCCAGCACAGGGACTGAAGCTGATATCGTCTATTGCAAAATCATTTCCGCATCCCTGGAAGGATTTATCCGTTATTTTAAATACCACATCACCGCTTCCAATTGGAACAGCAAATCTGAATCTATAATTGGTCCAACCTGCAGGTTGCAGCGCAAGTATTTCGCCTGTATTGTAGCTGGCGATCAAAATTCCTGTGAGGCTGTAAACGGAGAGAGTAAGATCAGGCCTCGTTTCGCCGCTGGTACAGGAGAAGGGGTTAACCAGGTTGGAGAACCATGCGCCAGCTTCGAAAATAAGTCCGCTGCACAAGCTGACAGTATCGATAAAAACATCGGTAGGCCCGCCCAGTGCGTTTATCAACAAAAAATTCCCGTTGACGTCGTTCGGAGTGTGATCGAACGGCAATACCTGCCAGAGATTATTAAAGCATTGGAAACTTGAGTTACGAACGGAATAATGCCCCGTAGCCGGACAGTCGCCGGGACTGAACACATAGCCTGCCGGCACTTGAGGGATCGGGTTTGCAAGCGGGGCGCCGGAACCAAAATCAATACTGACCGTAGGATCGCTGAAGTGTGATGTACACACCTGTGCCTGTGTTTTTTCACCGATGATGAAAAGCAGTAGCAGAAAAAGGCTGTGATATAAGATCCTGGTTAGCATCAATGACTCCTAAGGTAAAACATTCAAGAGAGATTTAGCCGGGTCGAAAGCTGCATCACTTCATAGAAATGCCTGTTGTTATGAATTTTTAAAGAAGGCCGGGATATACAGGGGCCGGGCGCTTTGCTTCCCACGAAAAAATTATCTTTGTTTCGACGAAACCTTAACAATTAAATCAAACCGGGCACGTCTTCTTTTCGTTTATCTATTAACACAAAAGAACAGTATGAAATACGTCTCTTTTATTGCGCTGGCCGCTTTTTCATTGATAGCCCAATGCGGGCTTGGGCAAACAACAAAGGACAATAAATATCCTGATCCGCCTGAGGCTACAAGCAAAACAGTCTACCCGATGAAACTGAATGATTCTGCGTGGAAAGCAAGATTAACCCCCGAACAATACTATATTCTCCGCCAGGAAGGAACTGAACGGGCAGGCACAGGAAAGTATGACCATTTCTATGAGAAAGGAACTTATTACTCAGCTGCCTCATTGCAACCTGTGTTTAGTTCGGATGCAAAATTCAATTCCGGTACCGGTTGGCCCAGCTTTTATGCGCCGATCACACCCGATGCCGTCCGCCTCGTAAAAGATGTGAGCTTTGGAATGGAACGATGGGCTGTGGTGGATAGTAAAAGTGGTTCTCATCTTGGTCACGTATTTGACGACGGACCAGATCCAACCGGCAAAAGGTATTGCATCAATTCAGCAGCGCTGATCTTTGTCCCGGCAGGCGGCAAGCCGCCGACAAGAAACCTATAAGGTTCGAATAAACCTTATAGGTTTTAAAAACCGCTCATATAAAAATTAGGATTAACCTTAATTTAATTTGGGTTGTCAACGAAAACTATCGTACATTCAGATAGTAAAACCAGACAACCATGAAAAGTAAAACTCTACTCTTGTGTGTAATGACATTGTTCATTATCTCCGTAAACGCCCAGAAAAAAGAAAAACAAATCACGGGTTACGCAATTACAGCCGTTGAAAAAGGTGGCAGAAACTGGAAAGAAGTCCGGTTGGTAGATATAAGCACCGGCCAGGAACTGCGATCGGTTTATCAAAGCTCCCAGGAAACCGAAGCACTAAATGCAAGAACGGGAAAGCCCGTTGTAAAAAAAGAAATCACCTCTCTCGGTACTCCTCACGGTTCAGGTAATGTAACCGGTACAGTTATGGTCAAAACAGCTGACAAAGACACGAAGAAAGTAGTCAACCTCGATGATGAGTTGGACAAAGCGAATGGCAACAGCAATGCGAACGCTAATTACAATATTAATAATGCAGTCAGGGTAAGAACCGTGGTGATGATCAATCAACAGATCCAGTCCGACAAACCTTTTGCGACCAACTCAGCTGCGATGGCTTATGACAAAAAACATGAACGTCTCTATTACACCCCGATGGCCATCAACCAGCTTCGTTACATTGATCTGAAGTCCGGCAAGATCTATTTTTTCGAAGATGAAACATTTGGCTCTGTAAAAGGGTTCGGTGACGCTGCAAACCAGATCACGCGTATGGTGATCGCATCAGACGGCAATGGTTATGCGCTGACCAATGACGCCAATCACCTGATCCGCTTTACCACGGGCAAGAAACCAACTATCACCGACCTAGGACCTGTAAGTGATGATGCCGCGAACGGAAATTTCTCTGTTCATAGTTCTGGCGGCTACGGTGGTGACATGATCGCCGATGTCAATAACAATTTATACCTGGTCACTGCCAACCGGAATGTCTACAAATTCCCTGTCGACACGAAAGTAGCAACGCATGTGGGCACTATAAAAGGTTTGCCCAGAGGTTTCAGCACCAATGGCGCGATGGTGGAAGAAGGAAGCAAGGTGATAGTGGCCAGCTCGGAATCTACAGTTGGTTATTACAGGTTTGACCTGAATACCATGCAGGCAGAACAAGTGTCTGCAGAAGGAAATGTATTTAATGCTTCAGACCTGGCAAATGGTAATCTTGCTTTTGAAAAAAAGAAAAAGGATAAAAAAGAAGAAGAGGTGGTAAACAATACGGAAGAACAAAAGCAGGCGACGGCTGCGGAAGAAAATGCAAGGACGCGCAAGCCTGAAATACTGGCTGAAAACAGTATTTCCGTCTTCCCCAACCCCACAACCACCGGTAATGTAAAGGTTTCTTTCAACGATATACCAGCAGGAAAATACCAGGTTCAGTTGCTGGATCTCACGGGAAAGCTGATCCGTTCCCAGGACGTTGTAGTCAACAATAAAATGCAGATTGAAAACATTAATCTTCCTGATCTTGCTAAGGGAAGCTATTTAATAAAAGTTGTCAATGAGCCCGCTAGTATTTCTGTTACCAGTAAGATAGTGGTACAGTAAACGGGAATGTCACTCATCAAAAAGGTCTTCACGATGTGAAGGCCTTTTTTGTTGCAGTAGTAGGAACGTATGACAAGGAATTTTCAACTATGGCTTGAAGTTTGCTAAGTGTATCCACGTATTTTCGACTGGTAGCAACGTTAAAGGCATGACTCTTTCTGAATTTACCAGGCTGGAACTGAAAGACCAGCTGAACCTGATATGGGATAAAGGCGTTTTGCACGATCACATAACTCATGATCGGCATTATTACCTGTTGTATAAGCTATATGACTTTTTTGTTGAGCTTGCTTTCAACGCGGAGACAAATGATATCATCGGAGTTAGCAGCTTTAGAAGTTGAGTCCGCATGAATATTTTCGACAACTCAGCCGTACCAGGTAACTTATTAATCCATCGACATAAATCGCTTGCGCCTAACAAGTAGTCCGGTTTATCCCGGACTTATTATCGTAAAATTTCTGGTGGAATTTTCTTTTTTGTTCCCTGTGGCGAGGCAATATGTGTCAACGGCATGATTTTTTCTGTTTTGCGGCAAACCATTCAATTATGCAAGTCCGTACAGTTCGCTTTTTATCGCTAATAGCAATCGCAACAATGTTTGCCGGTTGTCAAAAGGAAAATACAGGAACAACTGAATTAAAGATCCATCTTACAGATAATCCTTTCAACGCATCCGAAGTAAACGTTGATATCCGCGAAGTCAGGGTGAATTTCCGGGATGACTCAACCGGCTGGATAAATCTTGCAACCGTCCCCGGTATTTATAATTTACTGGATCTTCAGAATGGCATTGACACGGTACTCGCACAGGGAACTGTGCCTACGACCACGTTAAAAGAAGTCAGGTTTGTTCTGGGCAACGACAACAGTATTAAGATCGACAGTGTCGTTTACCCCCTAACCATTCCAAGCGGCAGCGAATCAGGTTTGAAAATAAAACTCAATAAACAGCTCAACGCGGCTCTTGACTCGCTGGTGATTGATTTTGACGCCGCTCTGTCCATTTTACAAACAGGCACCAGCGAATACAAATTAAAGCCGGTCCTGAAAATCAAATAACCCAACTATCAATATCAGCAAAGTCACAAAGCATCCAACGCCGGATGCTTTTGTTTTTGGTATCTCCTATCTTTGTGGCCGTGTTCACTGATCGCCACCTATGAAATCGTTTCCCCTCTCCTGTCGCTGCCCTGTTGCAGACTTTCAGATCAGGCAACGATGAAAACCCTGAACACGTTATTAATTGAAACCTAAAACAACTCAATGAAAAAGCTTCTGTTGGCCTGCATCCTGTTCTTCTCAGCCGGCGTTAGTTATGGATGCGATATCTGTGGTTGTAGCACAGGTAGCTATTTTATCGGGCCCTTCCCCTATTTCCATAAATATTTTGTTGGTACACGTTACACTTTCAGGAGCTTTCAAAGCGTCATAGCCGATGACCCCAGCCAGTATAGCAAGGATTTTTACCAAACAGTTGAACTCTGGGGAGGATGGAATATTGGACGCAGGTGGCAGGTTTTGGGTTTTATTCCCTATAATTTCAATCGTCAAAACTCGGATGATGGTCTGTCCACAAGCAGCGGTATTGGAGACATTTCCCTGATCCTAAACTATGATCTGCTCAACAGGCAATCAACTGACAAAGCAGGGAGCAGTATCAATCAGCAGTTGTGGGTCGGTGCGGGTGTAAAGATTCCCACCGGCAAATTCTCTCCTGATCCTAATGATATCATCCCTACAGCAAGCAACCAGGCAGGAAGCGGAAGCCTCGACTACCTATTGAATGCCATGTACGGCGTTCACGTCAAAAACTGGGGTATAACCAGCAATGTCAACTATAAGATAAATCGTAAGGCAAATGGTTACAAGTTCGGTGACCGTTTCAGCGGCTCGGCTTTTGGCTATCGTTCTTTAACTGCCGGCAACACTGTTTTTAATCCGAATGCCGGGCTGTTGTATGAAAGCCTTCAATCCAATAAACTGGACGGAGAAAAAGTACCTGATTCAGGTGGCAACGCGTTATTCGCAGCGGCTGGTCTGGAGATTGGGATTAAGAGGTTGACTATCGGCTTCAATGCGCAATTACCTCTCGCACAAAATTTCTCTAACGGACAAACAACTGCTAAAGTGAGGGGAATGGTGCATCTAACATTCTCCCTGTAAATTCCTGCGGCCGGTTGATTGGGTTGATCAGTTGACTATGACAATTGACATCTGGTACTATTTAAAGATCGCCTAAATTATTTTTTGGTTCCGGGTTAGTTTTGAAAAAAGATACTTCTTCTTTTGTTCAATTACTTATCTTCATCGTTTAACAAGCAGACCACCTCGATGATGTCAACGTTGAGCTAAAAATCAACAATTACTCGCTTCCCGGTGGGAATTCTGAACTATTACCGAATCAATCTAAATCCAGATGGCATATTTTAAGAAATGGCCTCTACTGCTCTTACTGACTTCAACAAGTTGTTTCGCACAGGATGATCGACCCCCGGATATTACAGACGTCTCTAAAGTTACTTTTGTTAACCCCGGTTTCAGTTATGAAAAACGAGTGGCAAAGCTGCAATCGTTGCTTGGACATGCCTATATGAGTCCGTCCATCTATCTTGGTTACTCTTCATCGCTGGGGAATATGTCAAGCGTTTATTTCGATCCTGCAGTCGCCTTGCAATACCGTTACTATTATAATTCCGGTAAAAGATCCGAAAAAGGTAAAAGGACCGAAATGAACAGCCTGAATTATATCGCGGCCATAGAAGACCTGAGTTTTTCGCGAAATGCTATTTCTTCTTCTTATTATGTCGAAACAAACCGCAGGCCCATGCACAGGTTTGGACTGGTTTGGGGTCTGCAGCGAAACCGGCCAAAACGTTTTAGCGTAGACTTTAACATTGGCGCCGGGTATCTTGTTGCCAGGTCAACCTCCCTGGATACTTCGGGAGAATATGTCACAAGTAATGAAGGGGTGTTTACTTTCCTGGGACAATTGACGATCGGCCTTTGGCTGAACAAAAAGAAGTAGACGGCCATTTACCGAAGCTTTTCTTATTTAATTAATTTTAAACCATGAGAGCAATAGGCAATACGCCACTAATTAAACTGGAACATTTATCTGAACCCGGTTGCGCGGACATTTTTGTAAAATATGAAGGCGCTAACCCGACCGGGAGTATGAAGGACCGCATGGCCCTCTCAATGGTGGAAGGCGCCGAGCGGCGTGGCCAGCTGAAACCAGGAGGAAAAGTGGTTGACTATACCGGCGGAAGCACAGGTAGCTCATTGGCCATGGTTTGTGCTACGAGAGGATACAAAGCCTATTTTGTTTCATCCGATGCTTTTGCGAAAGAAAAATTACAAACGATGAAAGCGTTTGGTGCTGAGCTCGAGATTTTTCCCAGCGAAAATGGAAAGATAACCGCCAAACTTATTGACTCGATGGTAGCGAGAGCCCGGGAACTCAGCCGGGAACCCAATACATTCTGGACCGATCAGTTTAACAATGTCGACAACAGGAATGCCTATCATGGAATGGCCAGGGAGATCATCGGCAGTTTGGGAAATACAATTGATGAATTCATCATGGGAGTTGGTACCGGCGGAGCATTTTCTGGTAATGCGGAAATCCTGAAAGCCCAGATCCCAGGTATCTGTTGCATCGCGATTGAACCTTTCAATGTACGTGCCCTTTCAGGCGGCGATATATCCGGGTTCCATAAACTCGAGGGCATCGGTACAGGCTTTGTCCCATCTATCTGCCGGCTTGACCTGGCCGATGAAATAATCGCGGTGAAGGATGAAGATGCGATGGACACGGCAAGAAAGCTCGCAAGGATGGAAGGAATATTCGGCGGCACCACCTCTGGAGCAAATGTATGGGTGGCGATCCAGCGTGCAAGGGTCATCGGTGCGGGAAAAAAGATTGTTACCTTGGTGGTCGATTCAGGACTGAAATATCTAAACGGGGAGTTATACAAATAAAATCCTGCCAGCTTATTTCAACAATAAAACATACTGGTTATGCCTGCAACCAAAGAACCGCTGCTGACCAAAGCTTCACAGCCGGAAGAAGTCGATGTTTTTATGACAAAGCTCCGACATCCACTTAAAGATGTAACAGAATCGTTACGACGAATAATTTTAGCTGCCGACAAATCAATCGGGGAAGGTATCTCCTGGAATGCACCTTCTTTTTTCTACACAGGCAAAATGAAACCGTTCAAGCCAAAGGAATACAAGCGCTTTATTGTCGTCTTTAACTTTTTTAAAAAAGATTGCATCCGGTTGATATTTTTAAGAGGCGCGATGGTGAATGACAAATCAGGCTTGTTGCAGGGCGAGTATACCGATGGCCGAAGACTTGCTTTCTTTCATGACATGAAGGAGGTGAAAGCTGGGGAAAAAGCACTGCAAAGCGCCATTAAGAAGCTGGTGAAGTTGATTGATAAGGCATAACGGCTACACCTTTAAACGTTTAAACCGTTAAACCCTCTTCCCCGTTCTGTTTCTCTGCACTTATTCTATTATGCTTGACAAGCTGCTTCTCTTTTCAGGACTGTTCTTCGTATTCTCCGAAATAGTATTCAAAAATGTAACTGAAACCTTCTCACCGTCAAATGTGCAGGTTATCTTATCTCCATGTATCGCTTCTACGAACCGGGCATTCAACTGCAAGGTATTTTCATTGATCCAGGTAGCCGTGCCGGCAATTTTCGAAGGCACGTTCACACGATACGCAACAGCAAATGGGTAAACCAGGCTATTCTTGCCGGTTATCCAGTTTTCCCAACCAAAGCGGATAGCTGTCTCACCCTTGTCGGCTTTGATGATCCATTCACAGCCATCTTTTGAGAACTTAAATTTCATAGCCGAAGCGTTGTAGTCATTCCTGTCCAGTTTAAACTTTTTATCATGATACCTGGAAGCTGACGATGAAGACATCGAACCTTTGACTACCGGAAGCACTAATTCATTAAGGTCTTTTTTTAATACAATGAGATCGGCTTCGTTGTTTGCAATACTTCCCGGTTGCATGGCAGGCAACAGGTTTTCCCATGCAGTGAGCATAGATTTTTGCATATCCCAGCTTTCGCTCGTGATAGCCAATACAGCATCCTGTTCCGGCATGACTATGCAAAACTGGCCATATGCTCCATCGCCGCGATAGAAACCAGGTTTGCAGCGCCAGAACTGATAGCCATATCCCTGGGCCCAGTCACCATTACCTTCCTGCGATTTTGTTTGATAACTGGTAGCTTCATGGACCCATGCTTCTGTCAATATTTCTTTTCCTTTCCATTTTCCTTTCTGCAGGTAGAGTTGCCCGAACCTGGCAATATCTTCAGTTTTTATTCTTAGCCCATAGCCGGCAGTATTCAATCCGTCGGGTGATTTCTCCCAGTCATACTTTTCAATACCCAGCGGATGAAACAATCGTGGCTCGAGGTATTCTTCCAGTGTTTGCCCGGTCACCTTGTGTACAATCGCTCCAAGCATGTATGTATTACCGGTGTTATAAAGGAAATGAGTTCCGGGTTCGAATTGTACCGGCAATTCCAGGTAAGCTTTTGTCCAGGTCTTGTCCTTTGCATCACGCATTTTACCGAGAGTATCTTCGGCATGACCGGAATTCATCGTCAGCAGGTGCTTGATCTTTATCTTCTTCATGTTCTCGTTCACTTCTGCCGGCAATTCGCCCGGGAAAAACGAAACGAGATAATCATCCACCGAAAGCTTACCTTCTTTTACCAACAGGCCGACAGCTGTGCTGGTAAAGCTTTTCGACAAAGAATACAAGGTATGTTTATAGCTGGCATCAAATGGTTTCCACCAACCTTCAGCAACAACATTTCCATGCCTGAGCAACATGAAGCTATGCCATTGAATACCGGAAGCAGTGATGGCTTTGATAAAGGTGCTGATCGCTTTGGAAGAGATTCCCTGCGATTCAGGGCTTGTACGTGGCAGAACAACCGGCGGCAAGTCATAAATTAAATGATCCAGGCCATTTAAGATCGGCAGCAAACTGAAGCCCAAAGTGCCTGCGCCGGTAGTTTTGATAAAACTGCGTCTAGAGGTTTGCATAGTTAAAGTTATTTGGACACGAAATGTTGCCGATAAATGTAAATCATTTGACTATTCCTGTACAACTAAAACCGGTGTTGATAAATGAATATTTTAAAAGGCTACCTGATCTCAACTTTTTTTCCTGTCTCCATCGCTTGATAGATCGCCTGGATGATCTTCACATCTCGCTTTCCCATTTCACCTGGAACAGGTGTCGGACGTTTGTTTTTTACCGCCTGTGCAAAATCATCCATTTGCTTCGCCTGTTGATTTACTTTAGGCAGATCCATTGGGCCAGCAGGTGTATTGCCTTTCTGGCCGGAATAATTGAACGCGGATGTCAATTCGAATACACCTTTCTCCGCTTCTGCCTGCAGGTAATTCAATCCTTCTGAGTAGCTCGCTTTCCCATGACAAATGATATTACCAGGGAATTCCAGTTCCCAGGTAAGAGATTGTTCTACGTCCCTGAATTTTTCTTTATCCGTTTTAGGCCCTTCCTGCGCGATCACAGCGATGGGATCAAGGCCAGTGGTATAACAGAATCCCTGGATGCAATAGATGCCAACATCTTCCAGCGGTCCGCCACCGGCGAGTTTCTTATTCAGTCGCCATTGAGTAGGATCACCGATAGGGAAACCAAAACCTGCGTTCATTTTCTTTACATTGCCATATACTTTTTTTGTTCCAAGCCTGGCCATTTCAACATTGTATGGTTCAAAATGCAAGCGATAGCCGATCGACAACATTTTTCCGGCCTCTTTACAAGCTGCTATCATCCTGTCACAATCTTCAGGTGTGATGGCCATCGGCTTTTCACAGATGACATGCTTCCCTGCTTTGGCTGCCCGGATCACGTACTCGGCATGCATCGAGTTAGGAAGAACAACATAAACGATATCAATGTCCGGGTTATCCTTGATGCTGTCAAAGTTTTGATAGTTATAGATATTCTTGTCAGGGATATTGTATTTGCCTTTCCACGTATCGATCTTGGAAGGAGTGCCGGTGACAATACCGGCCAAATAACAATCGTTGGTCTGTTCCAGGGCCGGTGCCAACTGTCCCCCTGCATAATTACCCAGCCCTACCAGGGCGATACCTAATTTGTTTTGATTGTCCTTTGCCATAGCGGAACCTTTATTTTTTTCTTTGTTATCGTCACACGAGGAAAAAAGATTAAGTCCATTCACTGCCAGCGCAGCCATGCCGGCGTTGACGGACAGGTCATGAATAAATTTTCTGCGGGAATACTGACTCGAAATTGATTTGCGATTCATAGCGATTTGTTTAATTGCCGGATAGATAATGGCAAGGTTAGGGAATCGATAAATCTTATACAGTCAAATCGCGGAATGAATTTACTAAATCCCGGGCGAGATCGAGGAAATAAAATTAGATTGCCACATGCATCGCTCTCGGTCGTAATGACACGCTCGCAATGACGACTTCCCTGTAGGGAAAATCGCAACTATCGACTCACGACTCCGGACTTACGGCTATTACCTATTGACCTACACTACCGGCAGGCAGGCTCAAACCACTTCGCCTTCAAGGTCATAATCATAGGCTTTCGTGATCATTACATTGTAGAATTCGCCGGTCGTAAGCTTTTTTGAAGAATGTATCACTACTTCATTATCTACCTCCACGCTATCGAACTCGGTGCGGCCCAAATAACGACCCGCTTCTTTTTTATCAATAAGTACTTTGAAGATCTTTCCAATCTTTTCCTGGTTCTTTTCATAAGAGATCTCCTGCTGCACTTCCATGATCTCCTGGGCTCTCCTTTCTTTTTCTTCCGGGGTTATATTATCTTCCAGTGCGTAACCACTTGTACCTTCTTCATGAGAATAAGTGAAAATGCCGACCCGATCGAAACGCTCCTTTTGCAAAAATGTCTTTAATTCTTCGACATCATCCCGGGTTTCTCCCGGGAAACCGGCGATCAACGTGGTACGCAAACAAATACCCGGAACTTTTGCCCTGATCGTTGCAAGCAATTGTTCCATCTCTTCACGGGTGATCTGGCGCTTCATGGCAGCCAACATATTATTGGCGGCATGCTGCAAGGGAATATCGAGGTAGTTGCAAATGTTTTCTCTTTGTCTTACCACATCCAGTATCTCCAGTGGAAATTTGGAAGGATAGGCATAATGCAGGCGGATCCATTCCAATCCCCGGATATCGGCCAAACGATTCAACAGGTCAGGGAGCATTCTTTTCTTGTAAATGTCCAGGCCATAGTAAGTAAGCTCCTGGGCGATCAGCATTATTTCTTTCACTCCTTTCTTCACAAGGCCTTCTGCTTCCCTTACCAATTCTTCAATGGGCCTGCTGATATGTTGGCCTCTCATTAGGGGAATAGCACAAAATGCGCAGGTACGATTGCAGCCTTCCGATATTTTTAAATAGGCATAGTGCCTGGGCGTGGCCAACAACCGCTCGCCGATCAATTCGCTTTTATAATCAGCTTCGAATTGTTTTAGGATCAGCGGCAATTCCATTGTGCCAAAAAAAGCGTCTACCTCGGGTATCTCCGTTTCCAGGTTGTTCTTATATCGTTCACTAAGGCAACCGGTAACATAGACCTTGTCTAGTTTGCCCCTCTTCTTCAATTCAACCTGGTCGAGAATAGTGTTGATGCTTTCTTCTTTTGCTTTTTCAATAAAACCGCAGGTGTTTACTACTACAATATTATGATCCAGTTTCTTGTTTTCATGCACCACATCAATCTCATTGGCCAGCAACTGGCCGCTCAACACTTCGCTGTCCACCATATTCTTACTGCACCCGAGGGTGATGATATTGACCTTATCTTTTTTTAATGTTTTTGTTTTCATATCAAATCTCTCAAAGTCTATCGATCCTGTTTACTTTCCAGGTTAAACAAGCTGTCGACAAACTCATGTTTGTCAAAAACCAAAATGTCCTCCATTTTTTCTCCTACACCAATAAATTTTACCGGTATTTTAAATTGATTGGCGATTGCTAATACTACTCCTCCCTTTGCCGTTCCATCCAGTTTTGTAATGGCCATTGCAGTTACGTCCGTGGCTGCTGTAAACTGTTTGGCCTGTTCGACAGCATTCTGACCGGTAGAACCATCCAGGACCAGCATAACTTCGTGCGGGGCACCAGGAATGACTTTTTGAATAACCCTTTTGATCTTGGTCAGTTCTTCCATCAGGTGAGCCTTATTATGCAATCGCCCTGCCGTGTCGATCAGTACTATATCGCTTTGTTTGGCAACGGCACTTTGAACGGTATCAAAAGCTACAGCCGCAGGATCCGATCCCATTGCCTGTTTTACTATCGGCACACCCGTTCTTTCACTCCAGATCGTCAACTGTTCTACGGCGGCAGCCCGAAATGTATCGGCAGCACCCAGCAAGACGCTCTTTCCTGCTTTCTTGAAATTATATGCCAGCTTCCCGATAGTTGTTGTTTTACCTACGCCGTTTACCCCAACGACCAGTATAACATACGGCTTGAAGGGCAGCTCAGAGTGAAAAGCATAACTGTTTGATTCTTCTGCATCCACCAGGATTGCCTCAATTTCTTCCTGGAGCATCGTATTGAGCTCTGAAGAATTCATGTATTTGTCTTTTGCCACCCGTTTCTCTATCCTTTCAATGATCTTAATCGTGGTTTCGATACCGACATCAGCTCCTACTAACGCCTCTTCTAAATTGTCGAGCACCTCTTCATCCACGGTGCTTTTGCCGGCGATCGCTTTTGTTATTTTCGACAGGAATCCCTGCTTGGTCTTTTGCAATCCTTCATCGAGGCTTTCCTTTTCCTTTTTACCAAAAAGCTTGTTGAATAATCCCATAGTGCCTGGCCCCGGAGGGTTTAATGATCCCACCAGCGGGCGGGAAATGATTTTGTTTAAAGTTGACCTACAGCTTTCAAAATTATTGATACTTATTAAAAAGCGGCACAGCCAATAAAAAAGCTGTCCCGAAGTTCGTGACAGCTTACCAATATCAATTGTTGCCTTCGATAGGGACGAAGAAATTATTTATTTCTGCGCTAAGAATTCTTTTACCTTATCCTTGTGCACCATCTGTTCTTTGAACGTATAGGCCCCGGTTTTTGGGCTGCGTACAGCTTTGATCACTTTGGTATAGTTCTTTGCTTCGGCTGCCAGTTTCGGGTCTTTCTTGATCGCTGTTTTAGCTGCTTTTGCCATAGTATTCGATTATTGTTAACGGTTATTGGGGAATAACTTATTAACTGATTACTTATTTAATTTCTTTGTGAACTGTCATTTTCTTCAGGATGGGGTTGTATTTCTTCAACTCCAGCCTTTCAGGATTGTTCTTCTTGTTCTTTACCGTGATATAACGGCTGGTGCCAGGCTTGCCACTGTTTTTGTGCTCAGTGCATTCTAAAATCACCTGTACACGGTTTCCTTTCTTTGCCATTTTATTTTAATTTCCTTATTAGATAATTAATAATGAACCAGGTTAAATATGCTGTCCCTGCGCCCTTAACTCTTTCACTACAGTATATAATCCCCTCTTGTTAATGGTACGGATAGCATCCGTTGTCAACTTCAGGGTGATCCATTTATCTTCCTCGGCAAGGTAAAAACGCTTTTTCTGGAGATTAGGCAGAAAACGACGCTTGGTCTTGATATTTGAGTGCGACACTTTATGTCCACCTACCGGAACTTTACCTGTAACCTGACAAACTCTGGCCATAACGGTTTTGAAATTTAGGACGGCAAAGGTAGGGATTCAAACCGAGAAATCCGGCAAGGGGTCGGAAAATTTGAAAAGGTTTTTCACTTTTTTTGAAGAAGCTTAGGTCTTGGGAACTAGGCCCTTGCCCTGATCCCGGCAAATACGGCTGCAAAGTTAACAGTCAGGCTTGCCTTGTCAGGAAAAACCAGAAAAGAGCAAATTGCCAGGCAGGGGCAAAAATAAAGGGCCTGTAAAAACAGGCCCTATCAGCATTACATATTTTATAATGCCAAACTAACAGGCCGCAAATTACTTGTAATAGTCCTGGGTAATTATTAAAAGAATGTGAGAATTAGCTGAAGAGCAATAATGTTATATTTAAGCATGAAAGTTTTTTTTACTGGGAGGAACCTGGGACTGTTTGCAATACTATTCATCGTCCTGGTCAGTTCAGCGCAGCCTCAGGTAAAGAACAATACTTCAAAAACCAAGCTGCAGCTTGCTGAACAAATGGATAAATCTATCCGGACAGAGCTACTGAACTGCTGGTATCCGCGAAGCGTTGATAGCTTATATGGTGGGTTTCTCAGCAGTTTTACCTACGATTTCCACCCAACAGGTCCGCAGGATAAAATGATCGTAACGCAGGCCCGTCATATATGGTCAACTGCGATAGCTTCGGGCTTATATCCATCAGTTACTTACTATAAAGACTGTGCGCGGCAAGGTTTTTCTTTTTTGCAGAATATGATGTGGGATAAGGCTAATGGGGGCTTTTTCACACTGGTTGACCGTAAGGGACATTTAATAGATAACAGTGAAAAGACGACATACGGAAATGCTTTCGGCATTTATGCTTTGGCTGCCTGGTTCAAAGCTTCCGGGGATACAAATGCGCTGGACCTTGCCAGGAATTGTTTCCTGTGGCTCGAAAAGCACTGCCATGACCCGGTCTACAAGGGGTATTATCAGAATCTGCAGTTGGATGGCACTCCTTTGAAGAGAACTACGGCCACTCCTTCCACTTCAACCGTCGGCTATAAAGATCAAAACAGTTCGATTCATTTACTGGAAGCATTCACTGAACTCTATGGTATATGGCCGGACCCATTGCTAAAAGAACGGTTGAAGGAAATGTTGCTACTTATCCGCGATGTGATCACGTCTGACCGGGGAAATCTTACTTTATTCCTGCTACCTGACTGGACACCCATATCATTTCGGGATTCTACCGAGGCTGTGATCCTGCAGCACCGCTATATAGACCATGTTTCATTCGGGCATGATGTTGAAACAGCGTACCTGATGCTCGAAGCTTCACATGCTCTTGGGCTCCGGAACGATACTGTAACAATGAAGGTCGCCAAACGAATGGTGGATCATGCTTTGCGAAACGGGTGGGATAGTAAACGCGGCGGCTTTTATGATGAAGGGTATTATTTCAAAGGTAAAAACGATATTACGATTATCAGGGACAGCAAAAACTGGTGGTCGCAGGCAGAAGGACTAAACACATTGCTGTTGATGGCGGATTATTTTCCGCTTGACCCAATGCAGTATTTTGAAAAATTCAAACAATTGTGGGGATACATACAAACTTACATGATAGATCACCGGTATGGAGACTGGTATGAGGAAGGATTGGATACGCGTCCGGAAAGAAAAACTGCACTGAAAGGTCATATCTGGAAAGGAACTTATCATCATCTTCGATCTTTATCTAATTGTATAAAGCGCTTGAGAAATTCCGAATGAACAGCATAGCCCGCAGACCTGCCTGCCGGCAGACCGGGAGCCACGGCGAATACGAGAGAACCGCTGAGATGAAATTAAAGTACCTAAACTCCCAGATGATCTAAAAATATATTGGCTGAAAAACTCGTGGCTTTCTGGACTTTATTCTTTGCGGCTCTCCGTGGCTGTTTTGGGAATGCCTAAAAAACAAAAGAGCCATTTTCAGGCTCTCCTGTTGTAACAAACCGATTCGATTAAAATTGTTGACGCGCTAATGTATTTGCTTTTCAAATACAGCATCAGTTGCTTTGTTATAAGTTTTCCTCATTAAGCATAACCACTTACTTTTTCACCCGGTTACCATTAAAGGTTTATGCTCATCATCCTTTAAAGGTGGACATGGACATTCGCCGGTCACTGAAATTCACAAAATCAGAAAGGCCCGCGTTGCCGCCGACCTTCCGTTAACAAACCGATTTGATTGAAAATTGTTAACGGGCAAAAGTTATCATCATTACTAATACGTTTGATAACCCAACACCAGAACTTGCATGAAATTCGGTCGTAATGCAGTTTTTACTTAGAAATTATACGATGATTGCGATCAACAGTCTGCCAATTTAATGTGGTAATGTGCTCACGCCCGTTGGCGGGAGCACATTGTCTTCATTTCATCTCATAGATATTATCCTTTGGATTACTATCGGACGTCTGTGATCCTGTCAATACAAGTTTTGTTACACGTTTGGCGGAAACAAAGTTGATGATAGTGCTACTCCCCTTTTCCCAAACGCCAATGCTGCGATGTATTTTATCAACAGTATTGTCTGAATGGTAAACGACAAGATCTACCGGAACAGGTTTACCACCTTTGTTGGTAATGACTATCGACAATTTATTGCCAACTTTTTTTACTGAACTAATAGCCAAATCGGGAATGCCACTATCGAAGAACCATTTTTCCCAAAACCAATTGAGGTTTTTACCAGAACCGGCATTCATACAATAAAAAAAATCATTGGGCATTGGGTGCCTGCCATGCCATTGGCTGATATAATAATGCAATGCTTTCTTGAATAGCGAATCACCGAGATAATCCTTTATATATAAATAGCCCATTCCTGGCTTTGGATACGAATTGGTAAAATAACCCTGATTAAGTTCCGTGCTTAACGTTGTAATTGGCAGGTCAGTTTCGCCTCCGGCGGTAACTGCATAACGATCTACTCCATACAAATCGACCAGGCTGCTGTCGATCATTGGCGAAATCAACCATTCGCCGATAGTAGCCCAGCCCTCATCCATCCAGGCATACTTGGTCTCATTAATACCCATATAAAACGGGAACATAGTATGAAATATCTCATGGTCTGTGAGTTCGATACTCTCAGCCCGGTCATCAAGGGGATTATCATTTACCATCATTGGGTATTCCATCTGGTCCAATCCATCAAACACCGTCTCATGCGGATATGGAAAAGGCCAGCCCGGGAAAACATAACTCATTGCCTCCACAGTTTTCCTGGCATCGCTCGCTACATTGAAATAATCTTTATGCTTTGGGTTGAACACGGCATCAACCCTGGTTCTCCTGTTCGTCTTTGGATCTACGACCAGGCTGGATGATTGCCACATATAATGATCGCTGACTGCAAATACAAAGTCGGTGACATCATCTGCATCAAAATGCCAGGTATTTTCCGCATTGATAGCAGATGTTACATTCCGTGTCCGCACTTCATTACTATCAATAATTGAAATGATCGCGTTATTTTTCTCAGCCTGTTGCAAACGCTCGTAACAGTCGGCGCTTAAAACATCTTTCCCGTTTTTCAAATCACCTGTCGCCCATACTGCATATCCCGCAGGCACTGTGATTGCGGCTGAAAAATGGCAGAAGTCATTATAAAACTCTTGTGTACCGGTATATGGGATCCTGTTCCAGCCATCAATATCATCATATACCGCTATTCGCGGAAAAAAGTAAGCGATAAAAGCAGCGCCGGGTTCTATTTCACCCATGCGGTTATGCGATCGCTTATTGAGCGTATAATGATAACCGATGCGAAACCCGATCTTCTGGCCGGGAATTACAGACTGGCGACCAATAAACGCATTAGTGCCGTCAATCATCATTCGCGAAGCGGCAATCGCATTCCCATTTATCCATAGCGAATCAATGATCACACCATCGGTCAGATCTTCGGGTAAGACCTTTGCCTGTCGTGGCGCGCCTTTTTTATAGTAATTGGGATAGAGCTTGAACCAGATCTGTTTTAATGTATCAGGGCTGTTATTTGTGTAATCGATGCTTGTCGTACCGGAAAGCAATCTTGTTACTGGATCGAAATTCGCTTTGAGATCATAGTTGGCGGTGTTTTGCCAATAGTTTTTCCCCGGTTTTCCCGAAACAGACCTTGTTCCTTTATCATAAGCAGCCTGTATATTACGCGGAGTGGGCAAAAGGTTTTGGGCATGCGAGACAGTGCCAACCAGTAGAACGACAGCAAAAGGGATAGATTTCATAAATGAATGCAATTTAATAATGTTTTGGAGGACTGTATTAAGCGTCGGAATTCTCTAAAATGCTGGGGTTTTTCACCCAAAAGCCAGTTCAAATCCCCATAAATACCAACTCACCTTCGTGTATTTTTCAATCATGAATGACTATCATCAACCACTGTGTCCAGGCAAAAAATATCATATCGTGAGCAGAGCCATCGGAAATGAAAAACTTTTTCGATGCGACAAGAATTACGATTTTTTTCTTTCGCGTTATGACAAACACATCTCGGCAATCGCAGAGACTTATTGTTACTCTCTTCTTCCCAATCACTTTCATTTTCTCGCGAGCATGAAGGATGAGTCTCACATTCGCTCCTACTATGAACAGGTTACCCAAAAGTCTTATTCAATAGACATTGCATCCAGGTTTCTGATGCAACAATTCTCCAACTTGTTAAACAGTTATACGAAGGCTTTTAATAAAATGTTTAACAGAAAAGGAGGATTGTTCATAGATTATTTGCGAAGATTTACAATCGAAAGTGATGAGCAATTGCGGGCAACCATATTTTATGTTCACCGAAACGCCGTTCATCATGGATATTGCAACAAGTTGGAAAAATGGCCATGGTCTTCATATAATACAATTATCGCCGATATTCCAACCAGTCTGAAACGGGACGAAGTTTTAAATTGCTTTGGAGGCCTGGCGGGATTTTTAGAATATCATGGGCGGCCTATTTTAAAAAAATAGACCTATAAGGCTTTTAAAGCCTTATAGGTCGGGGGTCAAAACGCTTTTTTATCCGCCGGAGTCTTATTATTGCTTTTATCCCCATCCACGAAAATGCCGCCATCAAGCTGCACTGATTCAATTGTCTTTTTGGTGCTAATAGACACATTTGTTTGACTGGCATTTTTCTCCCATACGGCCGGGCTGAGATGTTTTGTCTCTGAACTACCGTCAGTATACTTGACTACGACATCTACCGGCGCCAATGCGCCGCCGATATTTTTTATCGAAACCGTATATCCTGATGAAGATTTTTTTACATCCGTGAGCGAATAATCAATATAGTTCGTGCCGAAGAACCAGTTATTCCAAAACCAGTTGAGGTTTTTGCCAGCAACATCATTGAAAGTATTAAAGAAATCCCAGGGAATCGGGTGTTTCCCGTTCCAGCGATTCATGTATTCATGTAAACACTTCTTAAATAGCTCATCTCCCAAAATATCTTTCATAGCCAGGTAACCCAGGGATGCTTTACCATATTCGTTGTTGCCAAAACCACCACCAGTCATAGCATCGCCAGGCGTAACGATCGGCACCTGTTGATCAGAAGAAGGGTTATTACTCCAACCATTCACACGGAATCGCTTGTAAAATTCGTCGGCTCTTTCCTTTCCAAGATCTTCCCGCCCAATCAGTATTTCAAAGGTTGTGGCCCAGCCTTCATCCATAAAGCCATAACGGGTTTCATTGATGCCCATGTAAAAAGGCATGTATGTATGAGCTATTTCGTGCTCGGCGACAAACCGCGAGAAAGTAGTGTCACCGTATGTTTCATCATTGGCCATCATCGGGTATTCCATTCCCGCATAACCATGGAATACCGTGGTCTTCTCATACGGATATGGTATACCTGGCCAGTTATGCGATAACCAGTTCAATGAATGTCTTGCATAACGAGCCACGTGATGATAATCTGCCGCTGTATCATTATATGCTGCCTGGGCACTCGCTCTCCTCTTCGTGGCATCGTCAACTACTACACTGGTGCCATCCCAAACGAAATGATCACTGAGGCCAAAAGCCATATCCGGTATGTTAGCGGCAGTGAACTGCCAACTGTTCACTTGGTTTTGCGCAGTCACATTTTTTGCAGCCACGTCTTCCTTTGTTACTATGCGGATCACATCGTCTGAAACCCAGGAATCCTTATACCTTTTAAGAAATACAGGTTGCAATAATTTTTCCGGCTGCTGCAATGTACCCGTACCCCAGACAATATAATTCTTCGGAACATTTACAGTGACGTTATAGTCATTGAAGTCGCTGTAAAACTCGTGCGAATCCATAAATGGCATCCTGTCCCAGCCATTATAATCATCAAATACAGCAACCCTTGGATAGAAATAAGCCAGGAAATAAGTAGTGGAATCGATCATGCCTTCACGACCGCTTTCAACCGATACATCATAATGCCATTCGAAATATAACTGGACGGAATCATGAGGCGGTAATGGCTTTGGCAACCCAACGCCAACGTTGGTAAAGACAGCAGGGTCACCCCGGAATGGTCTTGTCTGTCCATTTACCATGAACTTGTCAACATGAACGCCTGAAGTCAGGTAGTCGGGATCAGCACCCCCGTTTCTCGGTGCTCCCGGTTTATGAATATTGAGCAAAAGTTTGATGTTGGGATTTCTTATCGTATCGGGACTATTGTTAAAATAGGTGATGGTCTCGGTTCCTTTGATCGTACGATCTGGAGGCATGGCTGTGATGTTGATCGTATACCTGCCATGGTTTTGCCAGTAGTTTTTTCCAGGTTTCCCATCGGAAGAACGGGTGCCTTTTTTATAGGCCGCCTGGATATCGCGTGGCATAAATAAATCCTGTGCAATGACCGACTGGAACGAAAAAATGATCATCCCGATCATCATGAGATACGTGCGCATAATAGTGATTTGCCGGCAAGATCAAAATTAGTTGGGTATTAAGCGCTATAGTTGTGACAGGTGGCAAAGCAGGTTGATTCCCGGCCGGGAGATAGGATTGGATCAAAGAGAGAGATTGAAAAAATTGGATTATTTATGGACTGTGCGTCAGGGTGTTCCTTTAAACTGGTTGTAGGTCATGCAAAAACCTACCCGGTTAACCATCCAGTACCCGGCGGCTTCAACAAAATACATGTACCATTTCTTTTTTTCACCGCAGGAAAACTTAAGTGCTATTGCTCCTGACCACAGGAGATGATCGGTGAACCTTGTCAAATGATAGCCATCGGTAAGAAACACCGCCCAGGTCGTGCTCCCCGGAAACTTTGCACCCTGCCGCGGATCCCCGTTCTTGTATTTATTTGCGCCGCTTTTCGACGGTTTCCAAAACTGGTCATTGGCACCAGGGAATACGGTTTTAAATTCACCGTAATGATACATCAACGCCTGGTTGAGGCCATCGGCAGCTCCGGCAAAGAATACCATTGTCGCGG
>Ga0066652_100000136_pt1 | contig 41283 bp, 43 predicted proteins | sample GraSoiAngelo_101_FD_71413 | JGI IMG/M metagenome (GOLD analysis project Ga0066652, IMG submission 71413) | Grasslands soil microbial communities from the Angelo Coastal Reserve, California, USA - 14_0903_02_30cm | ecosystem: Environmental > Terrestrial > Soil > Grasslands | place: USA... | reverse complement strand
GCAGAACGCAGAACGCAGAACGCAGAAGGCAGAATTAAGAAGTCCCGCCCAAGTTCACCGTGCATCGAGGTTGGGCGTGCTTCTCAATTCTGCCTTCTGCCTTCTGCCTTCTGCATTTCCGTACCGTGCGCGACGATCGCCTCGGCATCCGCACACGCGCTGAGCCGACACGCGTCCCCTTCAATCAATATCGGTCAATGGTCCTTCCGCTCTTCCCTCGATGAACTGCCGCACGATCGGGTTCGTGCTTTCCTGAAATTGCTCGGGCGTTCCCTGCTCGATGATTTGGCCGTCGTAGAGCATCGCCACGCGGTCGGCGACTTTGAACGCGACTTTCATGTCGTGCGTGATCGTCACGGTCGTCGTTCCGAGCTTCATGTCCATTTCGCAAATGAGCTCGGCGATGATGTCGCTGATGACGGGGTCCAATCCGGTCGTCGGCTCGTCGAAGAGAAGGATCTCGGGCTTGAGCGAAATCGCCCGCGCGAACCCCACGCGGCGGCGCATACCACCGGACAGCTCCGAGGGTCGTTTTTTCTCCACACCGTGGAGGTGGACGTCCTCGAGGCATTCTTCGACGCGCGCGCGGATGTCGGCTTCTTTCATCTTCGTGTGGCGCCGCAGCGGGAAGGCGATGTTCTCGTAGACGTTCATGGAGTCGAAGAGCGCGCCTTCCTGAAAGGACATGCCGAAGCGGCGGCGGAACTGGTTGAGCGCCAGCTCCGGCATCTTCGTGATGTCGTGCTCGTCGATGATGACCTGTCCGCGATCGGGCTTCAGTAATCCGATGATGTGTTTGAGCGTGACGCTCTTGCCTGTTCCCGAGCCGCCGACGATGACGACGGTCTCGCCGCGATCGATGTCGATCGACATGTCGCGCAAGACCTGCTTGCCGTCGAAGGTCTTGGAGAGATTGCGGAGCTCGATGAACGCCATGGATGGAGGCTCATAGCCTCATAGGCTCATAGGCGCATAGCGGAGGCCGGAGCGACCTATGAGCCTATGCGCCTGTGAGCCTATGAGCCTCATTAGAACAGGATCTTCGTTAAAAAGAAGTCGCTGAGCAGGATGATGAGCGACGCGCTCACCACGGCGTTGGTCGTCGCGCGGCCCACGCCTTCGGCGCCGCCGGTCGTGTAGTAGCCGCGCACGCAGCCGGTCAGCGTGAGGATGAGTCCGAACGCGGCGGCTTTGATCAAACCGCTCCACAAATCATTGAGCGTGAGAAATTGATACGTGTTCTGTTGATAGACAACCGGGTTCGTGTTCATCATCTTCACGGCGATGAGATAGCCGCCGTAGATGCCGAGGAAATCACCGAGGATGACGAGGAACGGAAGCATCACGACGCCGGCGACGATGCGCGGGACGAAGAGATATTGAACGGGCTCGGTGGCGAGCGCTTTCAGCGCGTCGATCTGCTCCGTGACCTTCATCGTGCCGATCTCCGCGGCCATCGACGATCCGACGCGTCCCGTCACCATCAATCCGACGAGCACCGGCGAGAGCTCGCGCAGCATCGCCAGCGACACGACGCTCGCCACGAACTGTTCCGCATGGACGCGGCGGAAGCCGATGAACGTCTGCAGCGCGAGCACCATGCCGGTGAACATCGCGGTGAGCACGACGACGGGAATCGAGTCGACGCCGACGCGGACCATCTGGCGGAGCCACTCCCGGCCGTCGAACGGACGGCGGAACGTCCAGCGGACGGTGTCCCACAACGCGGAGAACCAGAGGCCGGTCTGTTCGAAGACGCGGATGAAGACGAAGCCGATGCGCTCGAGAATGGTGGTCATGCGTGATGAACGCGCGGCACACGCGCGCTGATGTTGCAGAACACTTCGTACGAGATCGTATCAAGCTTCGCCGCCAGCTCTTCGACGGCGATCTCATCGCTCCCCTGTTTGCCGAGGAGAACGACTTCGTCGCCGAGTGCGGCGTCGATGTCGGTCACGTCGATCGTGACGAGATCCATCGACACGCGTCCGACGACAGGCGCGCGCTTTCCGCGCAGAAGCACTTCGCCGCGATTCGAGAGTCGCCGGTTGTAGCCGTCGGCGTATCCCACGGGCAGAGTCGCGATGCGACTCGCGCGTTTGGTGTGAAACGTCGTGCCGTAGCCGATCGCGTGTCCGGGCGGAAGGTCCTTGAGTCGTGCGATCTCGGTTCGCCAGCGCAGCACCGGCTCCAGGCGAGTCTTGGGAACTGCCTCTGCTCCAAACAACGCGATGCCCACGCGCACGTAGTCGCCCGGATCGATGAGACCGCGCATCGTCGCCGCGCTGTTGGCGACGTGATGCGGCGGTGCGTCGATGCCGGCTTCGCGCAGCGTCGCGAGGAGTGTACGAAAGCGCGCGATTTGTTCGTCCGTGAACGGATCGTCCGGATCGTCCGCGTTCGCGAGATGCGTGTAGATCGCGTCGAGCTTCAATCGCGACGCGCGAAGGATCTCCGCGACGCGCGGCAGTTCGCTCTCGACGACGCCCATCCGTCCCATCCCCGAGTCGAGCTTGAGATGCACGCGCACTCCATCGACGTGCGCCGCCGTCTCCAGCTCTTCGGGGTCGACGACTCCGATCGTGATGTCGTTCCGCACCGCTTCGCGAATCTGCGCTTCGCTCAGCGGGCCGAGGACGAGCAGCGGCAGCGTGATGCCCGCGTGTCGCAGCGCGAGCGATTCTTCGAGGAGCGCGGTCGCGATCATCGCCACGCGATCGGGCGTGCATCGCTTCGCGACCTCGATCGCGCCGTGTCCGTACGCATTCGCTTTCAGCACGGCGATGAGGCGCGAGCCGTCCGGCAGGCGCGCGTTGATCGCGTCGATGTTGCGGTCGAATGCGGCGAGATCGATGTCCGCCCACGTCGGGCGCAGATCAGGACGAATAGACATTCAGGTTCTGTCCGTTCATCGGCCGCGATCGTTCCGACGCGAGAAAGAGAATCGTCTCCGCGACTTCGTCCGCGGTCATGCTCGCCGGCGCGCCGCCGCTCGCTTCCGCCCACATGTCCGTATCTACGGCGCCCGGGCTCACGCAGTTCACGCGCACTCCGTGTTCTTTCACCTCCACCGCAAGCGCCTCGGTCATCGAGATGAGCGCGCCCTTGCTCGCGCAATACGACACCCATCCCGGAAACTTTTCGGGACCGACGACGCCGGAGATCGACGACACGTTGACGATCGCGCCGCGCTTTCGCTCGATCATCGACGGCAGCGCGCGGCGGGACGTGAGGAACGCGCCGCGCACGTTGACGGCGAACATTCGATCCCACTGCTCGATCGTCGTGTCGACCAGCGGCGCAGGATCGATCATGCCGGCGTTGTTGATGAGGAGATCGCAGTGTCCGAAGCGCGCCTCCGTTTTCGCGAACAAACGCTCGATCGATGCGAGATCAGAGACGTCTCCGGCGATCGCGATCATGCGATCCGCATGCGTCGCGGCGATCGCCTCGATCTTCGCGGCGCTGCGCGCGAGGATGACGACGCGCGCGCCGCGCTGCGCGAGCAATTCCGCGGCGCTGCGTCCGATGCCGGACGACGCGCCCGTGACGATGGCGATCCTTCCGTCGAATTCACCCATAACACCGATGACACCAAAGGCACGAGGCGTCCGGCCTCGCCGTGCTCATCGTCGAGCGACGGCGGTGCCCTCGCTTGACTATAATCCCGGGCAGGCTACCCCAACGCTGCGAGTGAGGAGAAGCACGCCATGAACCAGGATGTGAACAACATCATTCAGCTCATCCTTCGCTGGGCCCACGTGGTCGCCGGTGTGATGTGGATCGGCCATCTCTATTTCTTCAACTTCGTCAACGGCCCTTTCCAGGGAAAGATCGACGGCCCCACCAAGAAAGTCGTCAATCCCGAGCTGCTGCCGCGCGCGCTGTACTGGTTCCGCTGGGGCGCCGCATGGACGTGGTTCACCGGCATCTTCCTCGGCGGCCTGATCTACTATCACGGCCGGCTCGTGTTCGAAGATCCGCTGTCGGGCAATCCGTGGCTGTGGCTGGCGATCGTGGTCGTGATCCTGGCCGTCGGATTCGTGGTCTACAACTTCATCATGAAGGCGATCGCGAACAAGGTCGTCGCCGCGGCGATCTGTCTCGTACTCTTCGCCGGCGTGTACGAGTTCCTCGATTGGTGCGGACACTTCAGCGGACGCTCACTTTACATCCACGCCGGATTGATCTTCGGCACGATGATGGCGCTGAACGTCTGGATGGTGATCTGGCCGAAGCAGAAGCAGATCATCACCGCGCTGAAGGCCGGCACGCCGCTGGCGCCGGACTCGCCGGAAGTGAAGATCGCCGGCCTGCGCTCGCGCCACAACACATACATGTCGGTGCCGCTCATCTTCGCGATGCTCAGCAATCACTATCCGACGGTGTACGGCTCGCAGTATCGCGACGCGTATCTCGCGATCGTCATCATCGTCGGATTCGCCGCGGTGCGTTGGATGTACGCGAAGGCTGCCAAGGTCCCGGGGATTTGATTCGACTCCTGCAGATCGACGCGTTCACGGCGGATGCGTTCCGCGGCAATCCGGCCGCGGTCTGTCTGCTCGAGAGCGAGCGCGATGAAGCGTGGATGCAGAACGTCGCCGCGGAGATGAATCTCTCCGAGACGGCGTTTCTGCTTCCGCAGGGTGACGGTTTCTCGCTGCGCTGGTTCACGCCGGCGGTCGAAGTCGCGCTGTGCGGACACGCGACCCTCGCCAGCGCGCATGCGCTGTGGGAGCAGGGCGTCCTCGGGTTGGGCCAGACCGCGCGCTTTCACACGAAGAGCGGACTGTTGACCGCGACGCGTGAAGGCGCATGGATCGAGCTCGATTTCCCGGCGACGCTCGAAGAGGCCGCCGATCCGCCGCCCGCATTGCTCGAATCGCTCGGCATCGAGAAGCCGGTTTACGTCGGACGCAACCGGTTCGACTACCTCGTCGAAGTCGAATCGGAGGCGGCGGTGCGCGCGCTCGATCCCGATCACGCGCGATTGCGCACGCTTCCCGCGCGCGGCGTGATCGTGACGAGCCGCGGATCGAACGGCAAGTTCGACTTCGTCTCGCGCTTCTTCGCGCCCGGCTCCGGCGTCGATGAAGATCCGGTCACCGGCTCCGCGCACTGCTGTCTCACTCCGTACTGGTCGGCGCGACTCGGCAAAGAAGAGATGACGGCGTTTCAGGCGTCGAAGCGCGGCGGCGTCGTGCGCGTGCGCCTCGCCGGCGATCGCGTGAAGCTCGGCGGACAGGCCGTCACCGTCTTTCGCGGCGCGCTCGACGTCTGATGCTCACCATCGAACCGTTCGAGGACATCGACGACGTGCGCGAGCTCTTTCTCGAATACGCGCACGCGATCGGCGTCGATCTGTCGTTCCAGAATTTCGGCGAAGAGCTGGCGTCGCTTCCCGGCGACTACGATCCGATTCTCGTCGCGCACTGGAACGGCGAGCTGGCCGGATGCGTGGCCTTGCATCGGTGGAGCGGCGGCCGCCCTCAGCCGCCGGTTGGTCGCGAGTATTCGGCGGACGAGGCGTCCGCCGCTCCACAGGACGTCTGCGAGATGAAGCGTCTCTACGTTCGTCCGCAGTTTCGCGAGCACAAGATCGGACGCGCGCTCGCGGAGCGCATCATCGATGAAGCGCGACGGCGCGGCTATCGCGCGATGCGGCTCGACACGCTGCCGACGATGCAGGGCGCGATGCGGTTGTACGAGTCACTCGGCTTCGTCGACATCGAGCCGTATCGATACAATCCAATCGAAGGAACGCGATTCTTGGAGCTAGCACTCTGACGACCATCCGCGAAATGCTCGAGCGCATCGAGTACGAGACGCTCGCGCCGCGCGCGGCGAGGAGCGCGGAAACGCGCGGGCGCGACCGCGCGGAGCCGGAGGACGACATCCGGCCGTCGTATCAGCGCGACCGCGACCGCATCATCCATTGCAAGGCCTTTCGCCGGCTGAAGCACAAGACGCAGGTGTTCCTCGCGCCCGAGGGGGATCATTACCGGACGCGCCTGACCCATGTTTTGGAAGTGACGCAGATCGCGCGGACGATTGCGAAGTCGCTGCGCCTCAATGAAGTGCTCACCGAGGCGATCGGGTTAGGCCATGACCTCGGGCACTCCGCGTTCGGTCACGCGGGCGAATCCGCGCTCAATAAGCTCGTCCGCGGCGGGTTCGATCATTACAGGCAGTCGGTGCGCGTCGTCGAGAAGCTCGAGGATCTCAATCTCACCGTGGAAGTGCGCGACGGAATTCTCAAGCACTCCAAGGGCGAGAAGGGCGAGCTGTTGCGCAAGCGGCCGAAGGCGCGCGCATTGACGCTGGAAGGCGACATCGTCCGCATCTCCGACATCATCGCCTACGTCAATCATGACATCGACGACGGCATCCGCGCCGGAATCATCAAGGAAAACGACATTCCGAAGGAGATCCGCTCGACGTTAGGCCGCACGGGGAGCATGCGCATCGACCGGATGGTGCGCGACGTCATCAATGCGACGCTGGCGTGCGATTACGCGGCGATCATGATGTCGCCGGAAGTGATGGAGTCGCTCGAGGCGCTGCGTACCTACATGTTCGAGAACATGTATTTGACGCCCACTGTGCGCGGGGAATTCGAGAAGGCGCAGAAAATACTCACCGCGCTGTTCGAGTACGTCGTTGCGCATCCGTCTGATTTTCTCGACAGTAGTGACGAGCCGGTCGAGCGGCTGGCGATCGACTTCATCGCCGGCATGACCGACCGGTACGCGTTGAATCTCTACGCGAAGTTGTTTATGCCGCGTCCGTGGGCGGACTGAGGCGCGCGCCTAACGTTTTTTGGCCTTTTTCGACACATTGAGCAAATCGCGCAAATCCTTGCCGGCCTTGAAGCGGACGTTCTTCGAAGCAGGAATGGTGATTTTTTCTTTCGTGCGCGGATTGCGTCCCTCGCGCGCCTTGCGCTGGGTCACGTTGAAGCTGCCGAGTCCGGGAATCGCGCAACGGTCGCCTTTCTGGCACACGTCGCTGATGTAATTCACGAAAGCATCGAACGCGGCCGCGGCCTCTTTTTTCGAAATGCCCGCCTGATCGGCGATCGCGTTGATGACGTCGACCTTACCCGCCATAAAAAATCCCTCCTGCCCGGCTCGCGAACGGATCTGAATTCGCGTTTGTAGGAATGCAGGACAATCTAGGTAATGGAATCCAGAAAGTCAACGCGATTTGAAACGTTGCGGAGACGATGTAACGCGTCGAGATACGCGTGCACGATCGAAACGACTTGCGCGTGACTCCAGGTCAGCGGCGCGACCGAGAGCGGCTGACCGTCATAAGGGTCAGTTTGTTCCGGCAGGATGAGCGACGGCGTCGCCTTCGCGCGCGCCCAGCGCACGAGATCGAGCGCCGACTGCAATTCGGCGACGCTTGCCGCGGTCGCGATGCGATACTCGGCGAGCCAGAGCGTGCAGAGGATCCACGGATTTCCCGGCACGCGCGTCTGCTCGCCGGAAATGCGGTGATAGGGATCGTCTTCGTAGCGCGCGACGCCGCCCGCTTCGGTCTGCACCCACAAATGCTCGCGCACGGCGCGCATCGTTCCTTCGACCATCGCGCTCGTTGCCGGAAACGCGCCGAAGAAAAATGCGCCGAACGCGGCCGAGGCGTCGATCGTTTTGTCGACCACCCCGTCGATGATGCCGCGCGCGAAGCGCCCTTCCTCTTCGAGCCAGAGCTGCTTTTTCATCGCGTCGAGCACTTCCGACGCGGCCTTCGCGTACGTCGCGCGGCGGTCCTGCTCGTTCAGTAAGTTCGCGATCTCCGCGGCGGCGTTGAGTCCCGCCCAGACCGTCGCGCACGTGAACGTGAAAACGCCCTGACGCTCCTCCCACAAGTCGAAGCTCGGCCGCGGCAGTCCGGTTTCGTCGCGATAGTGGACGAGAAATTCGGCGGGATTGACGACGAGGCGCTGATAGACGGCGCGCAGCAGATCGAGATCGCGCGTGCGCGCGTAGTGGCGCGCGACGAGCCAGATCACGAGCGCGGTCTCGTCCTCCTGGATCGGCAGTTGCGTTTTTCCGTCGCGCACCCATGGATGCCACAGCGGCGCGGGCGTGCCGTCGGGGTTGTATTTATTGAGGAAGAAGCCCTCGACGCGAATCAGGTCGTTCGCGAATTGGAGAAAGCGCCGCGAGATCTCGGGGAAGCCGGCGCGGTCCATCGCGTCGCCGACCAGCGACGCGTCGCGCGTCCAGACATAGGAGTAGTGATCGTTATGGCCCCACTGAATGTCGGAGTCGTTCGCCGCGAGCACCGCTCCGTTGCGATCGCATTGCGTGGCGATGATGAGGAGCGAGCGGCGATAAAGCTCCGTGATCTCATCCGGCAGATCGCTGAGATCGCGATCCGGCTTGTTGACCCACGTGTACCAGTGCGAGCCGGTGCGCGCAAGGATGCGCGCGGGCGTTTCGCTCAGCACGTGCTGATGCAGATCGCGCACTTCGTCGTACGTGCGGCCTGCGCAGATCCAGTAGAACAGCGTCGCCGATCCCGACGCATCGAGATGCAGCGGAACGGCGATTGCCGATTCCACGGCTCCCTGCGCGATCGCGCTCATCGACAGCGCGCCGTCTTCCGCGTCGATCCACGTGCCGTCGACGCCGGTCATCGCACTGCGCGTGCAGGCGTACTCGCCGACCCCGCCGTCGCAGTTGACCAGCACGAACCGCTTCGACTTGTAATGAATGATGCTGCGCGTGCCCGGCTCGAAGAGCGCCGTGTCGCCGAGGCCGCTGCCGTACAGCGCGAAGTCGTGATGAAAGAAAAGTTTGACGTCTCGCGCGTCGTCACGGAGATTGCGCACCACGATTTTGCGCAGGTAGATGGAGCGGTCGGGATCGACGGCGTCGTAGCAGCGGATACGCAAGCCGATCGCGTCGTTCTGCAGCTGCACGTCGGTGACGAGCGTGTCGCGCAGGTAATCGAGCGTGCGCTGCCACGGCACGTCGTCCGTCGACGTGAACGCGCCGTCGGCGAACACCCCGAAGCGGAACTTCGCCGCGGCGTGGTTCTCCATCCCGACGTGCGGGAAATAGAAGTCGGCGAGGCGGTACTGCGCATCGAAGGCGATGAGCAGCGAGCCGTTGCCGACCGGAATGTCGCGCGGCATAGACCGGGAAGTTTAAACGCGGAGGACGAAGGCGGTGAATCCGTCCGCGCCGGAGTCGGGCGTCAATCGCAGCACGCCGCTCTCGATCCACTCGGAAAACGATGGCGCATGGCGGATGGCGGATGGCGATGCGCGCTCTTCGCCATCTGCCATCTGCCATCTGCCATCCACATCGACCCGTGCGTACGGCGCGACGATTTCGTCGTTCTCTTCCGGCTCGAGCGAGCACGTCGAATAGACGACGTACTTGTTCGCGAGCGTCATCGCGCTGGCGAGCAATTCGCGCTGCAATGTCGCGAACGACGCGATGTCGGCTTCGCGCAGGCGCCACTTGATCTCGGGATTCTTGCGAATCGTTCCGGTCGCGCTGCACGGCGCGTCGAGCAGGACCACCTCGAACTTCTTTCTGAAGGGAGGCTGGCGTCCGTCGGAGACCACAATTTTTGCGCCGCGTGCTTTGAGAGGACGGATGCGCGCGATGGAGACGTCGTTCGCGATCACGCGCGCGCCGTGATGCGCCATATAGATCATCTTGCCGCCCGGCGCGGCGGCGAGGTCGAGGACGTCGTCGCCGTACGAGCGCGCGATGTCGGCGATGACGGCGCTCCCTTCGTCCATCGGATAGAAGCGCTCGCGATCGAGGTCCGCCGAAGAGCCGTGCAACCTCCAGAGACCGTTCACAAACTTCGATGGCTCCGCGTCCGGCGGCGCGTCGCCTTTGAGCGAGAGCACGTCCGGATACGACAGCTCCTGATTCGCTTCCGCGATTTTCGTCGCGCGTTCAACTCCGAAGAATTTTGTCCAGCGATCGATGAGCCACTGCGGATGCGCGGTGCGCGTCGCGACGTCGCGCGGCTCCGGCGTTTTTTTTTCGGACGCGCGGCGCAGGATCGCGTTTACGAATCCGCGTGCGCGTTTCGGCGTGAGGTCGACGGTCTCGGAGACGGCGGCATAGGACGGCACGTCCATGTACTGAAGTTGGTAGATGCCGAGGCGTAGGACGTCCACGACGACGGGATCGAGTTTTTTCAGGGGGCGCTGTGCGAAATGTTCGATCACGAAATCGAGGCGGGAGCGCCAGCGCAGGACGCCCAGGACGAGCGTGCGGACGAAGCCGGATTCGTGCAGCAGCAGGAGCGATGCGTAGAGCGACTCGCGCTCGATGCGCTGCAGCAGCGCGATCGCGCGGGCGCGCTCAGAGAACATCGCCCACCCGCCACCCCAGCCCGCGCGCCACCGCGCCGGCCGGCGTGCGCGGTTTGCCGGGGCGTTGCATCTCGCGGATGCGCAGCGCGCCTTCGGCGCAGGCGATGATGATGCCATCGTCGTCGATCGACACGATGCTCTGTGGAGCGGCGGCCGCTTCGGCCGCCGAGTCGTCGCGAGTACCGGCGCCCGAAGCGGGCGCCGCTCCACAGACGACGTCTGTCAGTTTGACGTCCTTATAAAAAATGCCCGGCCACGGATCGAACGCGCGGAATTTGTCGTAGATCACGCGCGCCGATTCTTTGAACGTGACTTCGCCTTCGGCTTTGTCGATCTTCGGCGCGATCGTTGCCTGCGCGTGGTCCTGCGGCGTCTCCGGCGGCAGCTCGCGCAGCACGCGCGCGAGTGCGTTTGCGCCGATGTGCGACAAGCGCTGTGCAACCGCCGGCGTGTGCTCGTCAGGATCGATCGCGGTTTTCTCGATGAGCAGCATCGGTCCATGATCGAGCTGTTCGTCGACGCGCATGATCGTCACGCCGGTCTCGGTCTCGCCGTTCTCGATCGCGCGCTGGATCGGCGCCGCGCCGCGATACTTCGGCAGGATCGAGCCGTGCACATTGAAGAACCCGAGCCTCGGAATCTCGAGCAGCGCGGCCGGCAGAATCTTTCCGTACGCGACGACGACCCCGGCGTCGGGTTTCAGCGCCGCGACTGCGTCGAGCACCTCGCGAACTTTGAGCGGTTGCGCAATGGATAACCCGAGCTCGCGCGCACGCGCGATCACGGCCGGCACATGCATCTTCATCCCGCGTCCCGCGGGACGATCGGGCTGCGCCACCACAAGCACTATGTCGTGCTCGCGATGCACCGCGTCGAGCGAAGGAACCGCGAACTCGGGCGTGCCGAAGAAAACGATGCGCACGGGAGGATTCTATGGGTTGCGCCCGTTTGCGGCTGCGCTGATGGCGCCTACGCGGATGGCAGATGGCGGATGGCAGATGGCAGAAGCGAGGGTGGGCGTGGCCATCCGCGAAGCCGCCATCCAGCGAAGCCGCCATCCGCCATCCGCCATCCGCCATCTGCCATCCGCCATCCGCCGGCCATCTACGTCGTCGTCGTCACCGGCGGCTTATCCGGCAGCGTAGTCGTCTGCGGCTTCGCCGGCGGCGTGACGGGCTGGTACGGCGCGACCGTTCCTTCGACGCCGCTCGATGGTTGCGGCGGCGGCTGCACGCCACGCGCGGGCGGCGACTGCGTCGCGGTTTGCGGCGGGTGCGTCATGGCCGGCGGCGCGTTTTGATAGTCGCGCGGCACGGGCTCGCCGCGGCAGGACGCGAGTACGGCGATAATCGACAGCATGAAGAAGATTCGCTTCATGCTCATTCTGGCCTTCAACGCTTGTGCCTGTTGGTCGCTCATCGCACAGGTCGCTGAGGGCGACAGGCATTGGGCGCTGCGCGCCGAGGGGGCGCAAGGCGGACATGCGCGTGCCGAGCACGTCGATGCCGCGATCGCCGCGTACGCGCGCGGCAACGACCTCGAGTCGCGGTGGAAGCTGCTGCGCGCGTATCGCTTCAAGGGCGCGTACGTGGCGATGACGAACGACGAGAAGAAAAAAATCTACGGCACCGCGAAGACGGCGGGCGAGAGAGCGCTCGCTGCGTTGGGCGCGAAAACGAAAGGCTCGGAGAAGCAGGTGGCGGACGCGATGCGCGCGACTCCGGGAGCCGCGGAGGTGTTTTTGTGGGACGCGGTGAATTGGGGCGAGTGGGCGCTCGCGTACGGCAAGCTCGCGGCCGTGCGTGAAGGCGCAGCCGATCGCATTCGCCGCGAGGCAACGATCGCCATGCTGATCGACCCGCGCCTCGAAGGCGGCGCGCCCGCCCGCGTTCTCGGCCGTCTCCACGATCAAACTCCTCGCGTCCCTTTCATCACCGGCTGGGCCTCGGAGAAAGAAGCGGTGCGCTTTCTCACCGAGTCGCTGCGCATCGATCCGAAAAACAAAGTGACGATCGTCTTTCTCGCCGAGGCGATGGTGTCGAACGACAGCAAGACCAGGCCGCAGGCGATCAAGATGCTGCGCGATGTGATCGCCGCGCCGAACGATCCGGAGTACGTCGTCGAATACACAGCGGCGACCGAGGACGCGAAAGCGCTGCTCAAAAAGTTAGAGCGATGATCACGTCTCTTTGGACTGCGGCAGCCGCCGCAGTCCAAAGCGTTTCGACACCGTCGAAACGCAGTCCATGCGGCTGAATATCGATCAACTTCAGCGGCACTTGTTTGAGCGTCGGAACCTCCCCACGCTGCGCTTTCCACGCCGCTTCCTTCGCGCACCAGAAATGCAGCAGGCGGTGTTCGACGCTACACGCGCGCATCGCCTCGGCTTCTTCATCGCTGAGAAAAAGATGCGCGGCGGATTCGGAGATCTCGCGAATCACCTGCACGTCGATGCCGCGTCCGATCGCTGCCGCTGCATACGGATGCGAATGGGAGAGCGAGAACCGCACGCGCGTCACCAGCACTTCGCGCGGATGCGACGCGAGTCCGCGATTCACCGCGAGCTGCTTTGCCGCCATGCGCGCGTGCATCCACTCCTCGCGGCGTTTCGGCAGGCGAAACGCGTCCGCCTCGGCGAGCTCCGCGTCGGTGAACCAATCGCGCGCGATGGCGACGTCGCGCGTGACGATCGCGTGCTCGCGCCACGACTCGGGCAGCGCGATCGCGTTCATTGCTGCTGCGCCGGAATCGCGGCGATGAATTCGGAGTCGCCGCCCGGTTGCACGACCGTCGCGAACGCGACGCCGGTGCCGGCGATGACCTGCACGCGCACGGTCATCGTGTCATCGATCTTCGCGCCGATCGCGTGCTCGAGATCGTTGAGGATCCACACCTGATCTTCGAACACGCCCGACTCGATCGGACGGCCGACCGCTTCGCCCGTGCGCGTGCGCGCCGTCACGCGGAAGGTCGCCGGGAAGTTGCCGATGTTGACGACGCCGACGTTCAGGCGATGTCCTTCCGCCGTCGCCGCGGGGATGCCGACGATCGCGAGCTCGGCGCTCTCCGTGCCCGCTGCCCCGGCGTCGCGCATCGACAGCGCGGGCTCGATCGACGCGTGCCCGCCGTGCGCGACGTCGGCGGTCTTCACGATCGCAACCGGCGCTCGGTTCTCGCGATGCTCGACCCACAGCGTGCCGACGCCGCTCGCGTTGAATAGCGTTTTCACGACGTCCGGCCAGCGCAGCGTCTGCCGCGGCGCGAGCGTGATGGCGCGATCGATGCCGCGATCGTTTTCGACGAAGCGCAGCGTCGCGGTGAGCGGCTCGCGATACGGGTTGTGCATCGTGAGATCGGATTGCCAGTACGAGCCGCCGACGCCGGGATTGCTGCCGATCGCGGGGAACACGAGGCGCTGCACGCCGCTCGTGACGAGCGCTTTCCTGTCCGGCAGCCGGATCGCGCGGAGGTACTGCGCGACCGCGAGCGGCCGCGCGTCGCGGCGCCGCGTCCAGAGCTCGATGCCGCGCGTCGTCTTGTGAAACTCGTACACGTCGCGGATGTACGCGGCGACGGCCTGCGCGCGCAGCTCGTTCGGCACGCCGTCGAATTGATCGTAGTGCTCCGGCGACTTGCGAATGATTACCTTGGGCTTCGCGCGCTCCAGCGCGCCGATCGTCTCCGCCTGGAATTCGCGCGGCGAGAGGATCGGCACCTGGTAGAAGCGCGTCGGGTTCGGGCGGTTCGTGAAAAAGTAAAACGCCGGCTGGTTCGAGAAATCGAAAATCGGCTCGCCGCGCGGCGTCAGCGCCTTCACTTCTTCCGTAACGTCGTGGATCCGCCAGCGCACTTCTTCCGCCAGCGGGTCGTCGACCTTCAAGTGCTGCACGCGCGTGGTGTACGCGACGAGATCGTTGAGGCGGACGTTGATCAGGTCAGGAATCCAGAAGAGCACCGCGATCGCCGGCACGATCGCCGCCGCCAGCGCTGCGAGAAACACGCGCACGTTGCTGTCGCCTTCGCGCCAAACGTCGCGCAGCGCGCGGAACGCGATCAGCGCGAGCAGGATGAGAATCGGTCCGATGAGAAACGCCGCGAAGTATTGATGGCGGAACTCCGCGCGGCCGAATGCCGTGCGCTGCGTGATCGCGGCGAAGACCGTGAGGACGAGCAGCGCGTAGTCGAGCTGATCGAGTGGTGCGCGCTTCTGGCGCGCCTCCCGCCCAAAGGCGCGCCGGAGGCGCGCACCACTCCAGCGCTGGATGAAGTACACGAGCGCGACGGCGATCGTGAGCGGACTGAGGATGAGATGGAACTTCTCCATCAGCACGAAGTCGGCGAGCGTGTGGAGATTGAGATCGCGGCGGAACGTGGAGACGAGATCGGGGAACGGCAGCGCCCACGTGGCATCAATGATGCGCGGAATGACCACGAATGACGTGACCGCAAAGTCGTCGAGCGCGCCGCGTATGGCGAGATAGATGACGAATGGCGCGGCGCCGAGGAGAACGCCGATCGCGAAGAACAGTGGAGCGGCGGCCGCTTCGGCCGCCGGGTCATCGCGAGTGCCGGCGCCCGAAGCGGGCGCCGCTCCACTGTTCTTCGCAAGTGGCGCGCGCTTCGCGGCAATCCACAGCAAGAGCGAAGCCGCGATCGCCCCCGCGATCGTGTACAGCCCGATGTCGTAGCTGAAGAAAATCGCGATGCCGGCGAAGACGCCGGCGAAGATCGCGGACGCGCGGCTCCTGCGCCTTACCGCATTCCAGAACAGCGCGACCGCGGCGACCTGAAACAACGTGCGGTTGTTCTCGACGGTCGTCCATGAGCCCATCGCCACGCAGAAAAGCGCGAGCGGGATGGAGTCGAAGACGACGACGCCGAGAAACCAGAGCGAGACGCCGAGGAACGCGCCGATGATGGCGGTGCGCGCGATGTGCACGTCGAGCGAGCGGCCGAAGAGGTCCATCAGCCACGCGTCGAGCAGGCCGTCTTCGAGCATGCCGTGCAATGCGAAGACGTCGCGGAACGGAACTTTGCCGCGGAGGTAATCGGACGCGGGGCCGATTGCCTCGCCGCGATGGAAGAGGTCGACCCACTGCGATCCCTGCGCGGTCGACGCGTAGCTCACGAGATAAATCAGCACGGGGAAGATCAGATACGCGGCGAGGTTCCAAGTCGCGCGCGGCGCGAGCGGTTTGCGGATGAGAAACGCGAGGATCGCGATGACGGCGATCGTGATTGCAGTGATCGTGCGCGCGTGGATGAGCGGCATCCAGACCGCGGAGATGAACGGCAGCACGACCAGCGGCAGCGCGGCGACGGTGATGCGGCGGAAGACGTCTTCGCGGTTTTCGTCGAACAGCAATTCGGCGAGGCGCGCGATGAGAATCGCCGCGGCCCAGAACAGCGCGAGGAACGCGGCGACGAAGACGCCTTCGAGAAAGAGCGTGGGGATGTGCGCGATGCGGCGCGAGAGGACGATGTAGCGGAAGAGAATCCACGACAGTCCTTCCGCGAGGAGCAGCGCGTGATACGGATGCAACTCGCGGCGGAACATCGCGCGCAGCCAGCCGCGCGTCTGCCAGACCGCGAGCGCGCGCGGACCGCCGAGCGACAGCGCGATCGGGATGCCGAGGATCCAGCCGACTTTCCCCGTCGTGAGATAGAAGATCGGCGAGAAAAAGTACGGGACGGCGAAGAGCAGCGCCGCCGCGGTGTTCATGCGCGCGGTGGCGCGCTCGAAGACGCGGCGCAGCCAGAGCGTCAGCGGAGGAACGAGGAGAAAGAAGAGCGCGGCGGTGACGTAGTCGCGCAGTTTCGAGTAACGCTCGATTGTGACGACGCCGATGGCGACGGGGGCGGTGGGCGGGAGGTTTTTGAGAAGCAGCGTGAGGGAGAGAAAGACGCCGCTCGCCAGGCAGAACGCCGCGATCCAGACGAACGCCGAGACGATGCGCGCGTGAAGCTTCATGATCTAAGAGTGCGGCAGCGAAGCTGCCGCTCTGGAATCCGAAAGCGGTGGCTTTGCCACCGCACTCCTGCAAACGGCGTCATGCAGCGCGCGAATCGTCGCATTCTCTGCAACGACGTCCGGCTCCTTGCCATAGCGCCGGACCGCTTCGCTGGTCGTCGGGCCGATCGACGCGATGAGCGCGCGCTGCAGAAGGCGCGTGCGTTCGTCGGGCGTGAGCTTGCCGAAGAAGTTGTCGACGGTCGACGCGCTGGTAAACGTGACGACATCGATGGCATCGTTCTCGATCAATGCGCGCAATTCGTCGAGATCGTAGTCCGCGGCGATCGTGCGATAGGCGACGCCGAGGTCGACTTCGCCGCCGCGGGCGCGCAGCTCGTCGATCAGCTCGTCGCGTCCTTCTTCGGCGCGGATGACGGCCGTGCGGACGCCGCGCTGGTCTTCGGCAAGAAGAGGCAGGAGGTCGGTGGAAATGAAGCGCTCGGGCACGAGATCGGGCTGGATACCGCGCTCGCGCAACGCATCCGCGGTCGCCTGTCCGACGGCGGCCACTCTCGTTCCCGCGATTTTGCGCACGTCCTTCACACGCTCGAACCATGCGTTAACACCGTTAACAGAGGTGAAGATCAGGCAGTCGTATTGAGACGCGATCACGCGATCGAGCGAGTCCCACGACTCCGGCGGTGCGATCTCGATGGTCGGGAACTGCAGCACCTGCGCGCCGGAGTCTTCGAGCATCCGCTTCAGCTCCGACGCCTGCTCGCGCGCACGCGTGACGACGACACGCTTGCCGAACAGCGGCTTTCCTTCGAACCAGTCGATCGTGTCGTGCAGCGACACGACGTCGCCGACCACGATCAGCGCCGGCGTCTCGAGTTTTTCTTCCGCGACGCGCGCCTCGATGTTGCGCAGCGTGCCCGTCACCGTCCGCTGCTCGAACGTCGTCGCCTTCGAGATCACGGCGACGCCGCGCGCGCCGCTCATGCCGTGCTCGAGCAGCTTGTGCGCGATCATCGGCAGATTGGCGAAGCCCATCATGAACACGATCGTGCCGTCGAGCTGTGCGAGCGCGCCCCAGCGGATGCCGGTCGAGCCTTCCGACTCGTGCGCGGTGACGAGCGTGACCGAGGTCGCGTGTGCGCGGTGCGTGACCGGGATTCCCGCGTACGCGGGGCCGGCGATCGACGACGAAATGCCCGGCACGATCTCCACCGGCACGCCCGCGGCGATCAGCTCCTCCGCCTCTTCGCCGCCGCGTCCGAACACGAACGGATCGCCGCCTTTGAGGCGCACGACCATGTGTCCCTGCTTCGCCTCGTCGATCAGGATCTGATTGATCTGGTCCTGCGGCACGGCGTGCGCGCTCGCGCGTTTGCCGACGTAGATGACCTTCGCCGTCTTCGGAATGCGCGCGCCGATCTCCTTCGACACGAGCGCGTCGAGCGCGACGACGTCCGCGCGCTCGATGAGCTCCGCGGCGCGCAGCGTGAGGAGGCGCGGGTCGCCGGGGCCAGCGCCTACGAGATAGACGGTCCCCGTCATTTCCGTCCCCCGGTGTGGGACGGGCTTTCCAGCCCGTCGGCAGGCTGGAAAGCCTGCCCTGCACGAGTCAATTCCTCGTACACCGCATCGATCACGTTCTCGGCGTCGCATCCGCGGCCTTCTGCGCGACGTCCGTGAAAGAACGCGCGAATGGTGATTTCCGGTTGCTCGGTTACGCGGTCGCGCGGTTGCTCGGCATTTCCACCGTGTAGGTCCTCCCGCGCAACCGAGCAACTGAGCGACCGCGCAACCGCGATGGTGCAGTGCACCGCGACCTCAGAGTAGCAGTCGAGCCGCTCGCCGAACTTCTGCAGCACGCCGCGCTCGCAGAGCGCCGCGCGTTCCGACGGCGCGTGATTCACGGCGCGCGCGGCGTCGCGCAGCGCGTCGTTGCCGCGCAGGCACTCGATCGCGACGATGCCCTGTCCGGCGGCGGGAAGCATGTCGTCGATGGAGAAGCTGCTCGTGATCTCGTGCGCGCGGCCGAGTCGCCGCAGGCCGGCGCCGGCGAGGACGATGCCGGCGTATTGCCCGCTGCGCGCCTTCGCGATGCGCGTGTCGACGTTGCCGCGGATGTCCTCGATGCGCAGCCTCGGGTACAGCGCAGCGAGTTGCGCGCGGCGCCGCGGCGCGCTCGTGCCGATGACCGCGCCTTCGATCATCTCGTCGATCGCGACGCCGTCCGGATGCACCCACGCGTCGCGCGGATCGGCGCGCTCGAGAAAGGCGGCCAGCTCGAACTGCTCGGGAATGATCGACGGCACATCCTTCAGACTGTGCACCGCCACGTCGATCGCACCGCGCTCGAGCGCTTCTTCCAATTCTTTGATGAAGAGTCCCTTGCCGCCGATCGATGCCAGCGACACGTCGGTGCGCTTGTCGCCGGTCGTCTTGATCGTCACGATCTCCGACTCGCACGGCAACAGGCGCGCGACTTCGTTGGCCTGCCACAGCGCCAGCTGACTTCCGCGAGTGCCGATGCGTATCTTCATCGCAGCCCGAAAATCTTCCGGATCGTGCGGCGCAGCGACTCGCGCTCCTGCGGCTCGTCGGACATGTACTTCAGCTGCAGGATCGGGTAGTGGAGAATCTTGTTGATCATCTGGGTCGAGAACATCTCGATCGCCGCCCGCTGCGCGGCCGTCATCGGCCCGACGTTGCGCAGACACTTCTCGAGCTCGGCGGCGCGGATCTGTTCGAGGCGCTGCTGCAGCTCGAGAATCGTCGGCACCGCGTCCTGCGCGACGAGCCGTTTGCGAAACGCGTCGACTTCGCGCGTGACGATCTGCTCGGCCGCCGTGGCTTTTTGCTGGCGCTGCGTGAGATTCGCGTCGGCGACCTGCTGCAGGTCGTCGACGTTGTAGAGGTACGCGCCGTCGATGCGGCCGACCGCGGGATGGATGTTGCGCGGCACGGCGAGGTCGATCAGGAAAAGGTTGCGGCGCTTGCGCGCGTCGAGCGCGCGCTCGACGTGTTGCGGCTCGACGACGTAATGCGGCGCGGCTGTCGACGCGATCACGATGTCGCAGCCGGCGAGATAGTCGTCGAGCCGATCGAACTGCACGGCCGCGCCGTCGAAGCGCCGCGCCAGCTCCTGCGCGCGCTCGAACGAGCGGTTGGCGACGAAGACCTGCTTCACTTCCTGCTGATGCAGATGCTCCGCGGTGAGCTCGCCCATGTCGCCGGCGCCGAGGAGCAGCACTTGCAGCCCGCGCAAATCGCCGAAGATCTTTTTTGCGAGCTCGATCGCCGCATACGGCACCGACACCGCGTGTTCGCCGATCCCGGTGTCGGTGCGCACTCGCTTCGCGACGCGCATCGTCTGTTCGTAAAGCTGCGTGAGGACCGAGTCGAGCGTGCCGAGGTCGAGCGCGGTGATAAACGCTTTCCTCACCTGCCCGCCGATCTGCGGCTCGCCGACGATCATCGAGTCGAGCCCCGAGGCGACGCGGAAGAGGTGCCGCACGACGTCTCCGTGGCGGAGGATATACAGGTGCTTCTCCAGTTCCGCGCGCTGCGTCGACGCGGTCTCGGCGAGCCAGTCGACGATCGCCTCGATCGAGTCTTCGTCGCGCGTCGACACAATCGCCTCGACGCGGTTGCACGTCGACAAAACCGCCGCGCCGTCGACGCCCTCGATCGATCGCAACGCGCTCGTCGTCTCCGGCAGTTTCGAGTCTGCGACGCCGAGGCGTTCCCGTACCTCGACGGGGGCGGTACGGTGGTTGAGACCGACGAGGATCAGCGGCATGCCACCTCCCGCCCGAATGAAGGCAGAAGGCAGAAGGCAGAAGGCAGAAGTGAGAAGTAAGAAAGCGAAACGCGGCGAGCGCGCGTTCTTACTTCTGCCTTCTGCCTTCTGCCTTCTGCCTTCATCTGCTAATCCCCAGAATCGCCACCAGAACCGCAACAAACGCGCACGCCGACAACAAAACCGTTCTCTTCCTGCGAAACTCGCCGGCGATGTACTGCTTCAACAGCACCGCGAACAAAACCCACGCGACCATCGCGCCGACCTGTTTTACGCGCAGCTCCATCAGTCCCGCGGTCGTTCGATACGACCACAGAATGCCGGCCAGCAATCCGGCCGTGTAGATGCTGAAGCCGATCGCGAGCGCGTGATAGCTGACGCGCTTGCAGACGTCGAGGCTCGGAATCCACTCCCAGAAACGCCCGCGGCGTTTTTCTTTCAGTGCGCGGTCCTGAATGAACGCCAGCGACCCGAACGCGACGCCGATCAACATTCCGGCGACGCCGATCGTGGTCAGCAGCAGATGCGCGGTGAAGACGTTCGAGCGCAGGCCGGGATTGAGCGGCGCGAATTGTTCGCCGGCGACCGCGGAGATCGTGAGCAGCAGCAGCACGAGCGGATAGACGAAGAACGATGCGGCGTACACGCGATAGCGGATCCAGAGCGCGAGCTCGACCGCAAACACGACCCACCCCACGAACGCCGTCGCCTCGGGGAGATTCGTGATCGGCGGATGTCCCGTGCGCGTGCAGATCGTGCCGATCCACCCCGTGTGCGCGACGAAGCCGGCGATCATCATCAGCAGGCCGTAGTGCTGCAGCCGCTTGACCTTCGTGAACAGAGACCCGAGCGCCGCGATCGTGCCGAGGGCGTAGAAGGCGAGGGCGACGTACAGCGTGTCGGTCGCGGCGAGGGTCATGGCTGGCTCAGGATCTTCGAGAACACGACTTTGTCGTCTTCGATTCGATAAAAGTCTTTGATGCGCGAAATCTCCGCGTACCCGGCGTGCTGATAGAAGCGCAGCGTCGGCGCGTAACTCTGCTTCGACGACGTCTCGATCAGCAGCATCCGCCCATTCTGACGCCGGACTTCATTTTCCACGAACTTGAGCAGAAGCTGCCCGAATCCCTGTCCCTGCTGTTTCGGATCGACGGCGATCCAGTACAGATCGAACACTCCCTGCGTGAGCGGCGTCGGCCCGAAGCAGACGTACCCCTGAATCTTGCGCCGCGGCCCGCTGTCCGGCTCTTCGAGGACGTGGATCTCATACTCGCCGCGCTCCGGACGATCGATCGCCAGATCGACCAGCTCCATCGCCCACCCGACCTCCTGCCGCGTGAACCGCGCGGTGGCGACGAGCACTTCCTGAATGCGCGCGCGGTCGGCGGCGTTCGCGGGACGAATTTTCACATGGAGATCATAGATGCCACTCGCGTCCCGTGCCCGAACCCGCTCGCGAACCCGCGCCCGAACCGGCTCGCGAACCCGTGCCCGCGCCCGTGCCCGCTCCCGCGCCCGGGGTGGGCGCGCGCAGTGCGTAATCGCGGTGGCATCGCTGCGCGCCCCCCGCCCCGGGCGCGGGAGCGGGCACGGGCGCGGGCGCGGGAACGAGGTTGCGTGGGTGTCGTGAGGCAGATAGAGTCCGTTGGCTCACATGCCTCGCAGAAAACGCGCGCTCGTCACGGGAATCACCGGCCAGGACGGCTCGTACCTCGCCGAGCTGTTGATCGAAAAGGGCTACGAAGTGCACGGCATCATCCGCCGCGCGTCGACCTTCAACACCGAGCGCATCGATCACCTCTATCAGGACCCGCAGGAAGAGAACCGGACGCTGTTCCTGCACTTCGGCGATCTCAACGACGCGTCGTCGCTCAATCACATCCTCCGCGTCGTCGACCCCGAGGAGATTTACAACCTCGGCGCGCAGAGCCATGTGAAGGTCTCGTTCGACACGCCCGAATACACGGGCGAAGTGACGGGACTCGGCGCGATTCGTTTGCTCGAGGCGGTGCGCGAGCTGAGCATCCGGCCGCGGATTTATCAGGCCTCGTCGTCGGAGATGTTCGGCAAGGCGCAGGAAGTGCCGCAACGCGAGACGACTTCGTTTTATCCCCGCAGTCCGTACGGCGTGGCGAAGCTGTACGCGTACTGGATGACGGTCAACTATCGCGAGGCCTACGACCTCTTCGCCGTGAACGGAATCCTCTTCAATCACGAGTCGCCGCGGCGCGGCGAGACGTTCGTGTCGCGCAAGATCACGCGCGCGGCGGGGCGCATCAAGTACGGTCTGCAGGATCGTCTGTACCTCGGCAATCTCGACGCGAAGCGCGACTGGGGCTACGCACGCGACTACGTTGACGCGATGTGGCGCATGCTGCAGCAGCCGATCGCACAGGACTATGTGATCGCCACCGGCGAGACGCACACGGTGCGCGAGTTCTGCGACCTGGCGTTCACCAGAGTGGGCATTCCGATCGAATGGCGCGGTGAAGGAATGGACGAGAAGGGCCACGACACGCGCAGCGGAAACGTCGTGATCGAGATCGATCCGCGCTATTTGCGTCCGACGGAAGTGGACTTGCTGTTGGGCGACGCGACGAAAGCGCGCGAAGTCCTCGGATGGACGCCGACGACGGCGTTCGAGAAGTTGGTGGAATTGATGGTCGACAACGACCTCCGCCTGGCGGCGGATGAAGCGGATTTACGAAACGCGCGCGCCGCACGCGCGTAACTGTGGAGCGGCGGCCGCTCTCGGCCGCCGAATACTCGCGACGACTCGGCGGCCGAGGGCGGCCGCCGCTCCACAGTGCATCGCCCGAGGCTCGCATCGTGCACAATGGCACCTCGATGTTGCCGTTGTCGCCTCGACGCCGATGGGCCGTGACCATCGGCGTCATGACCGGGATGCTGCTGGCGGCGCTGGAGGCGACGGTGGTCGGCACGGCGATGCCGACGATCGTGGCGGCGCTCGGCGGGCTTGCGCATTACAGCTGGGTATTCTCCGCGTACCTGCTCACGTCCACCGTCACGGTTCCGATCTGGGGAAAGCTGTCCGATTTGTTCGGACGCCGTCCGATGTTTCAGATCGGCATCGCGGTGTTCGTCCTCGGGTCCGCCGCGTGCGGCTTCGCGCATTCGATGACGTTCCTCATCGTCGCGCGCGCGGTGCAGGGACTCGGCGCGGGCGCGCTGGTGCCGCTGGCGATGACGATCATCGGCGACATCTACACGCTCGAACAGCGCGCGAAGATGCAGGGACTCTTCAGCGGCGTGTGGGGACTCGCGAGCGTCGTCGGTCCGCTCATCGGCGGATTCATCACCGATCAGTGGTCGTGGCGCTGGGTGTTCTATCTGAATCTTCCCGTCGGCATCGCGGCGGCGATCATCATCGGCATCGCGCTCGTCGAAGAGAAGCGCGAAGAGCGTCCGAAGATCGACTACGCGGGCGCGTTCGTGCTCACCGCGGCGGTGACGATTCTCCTGCTCGTCTTCACCGAAGGCAGCTCGCCGCGCGCGCTGCTCGAGCCGGGCGTGCTCGCGTTGATGGTGCTGGTCGTCGTGCTGTTCGCGCTCTTCGCGCGCATCGAGCGCCGCGCGCCCGATCCGGTCGTGCCGTTCTCGCTGTTCCGCAACCGCGTCGTCACCGTGTCGATCATCGTCGGCTTCCTCGCCGGCGTGGCGATGTTCGCGGCGATCACGTTCGTCCCGCTCCTCGCACAGGGCGTTCTCGGCACGTCCGCGACTGCCGCCGGCTCGCTGCTCACCCCGCTGCTCCTGTCGTGGGTGCTCTCCTCGATCGTCGGCGGACGCTTGCTCATCAAGCTCGGCTCGCGCCCGCTCGTGATCGCCGGACTCGCGCTGATGATCGCCGGCTTCTTCGCGCTCGCGGCGTTCCACAAGACGACACCGTGGTCCGTGCTGGTGTTCGATCTCGTGATCATCGGCGCGGGACTCGGACTCGTGATGCTGACGCTTCTCATCGCCGCGCAGCATTCCGTGCCGCGCGAGCAGCTCGGCATCACGACGTCGCTCAATCAGTTCTCGCGCTCGATCGGCGGCGCGCTCGGCGTCGCGTTGTTGGGCGCGGTCCTCGCGTCCGGCCTGGCATCGTTCTCCGACAACCCAAACGCGCTCGTGAATGCCGAGGCGCGTGCGCACATGCCGCAGGCCACGCTGGTGCAGCTGCAACACGCGCTCGAAGGAACGCTGCACAACATCTTCCTCATCTGCGCGATCATCGTGGTCCTGTCGCTCCTCTTCGCCCTCGCGCTCCCCGGCGGCAAAGTCGAGAGCGCGCACACCGAACGGATGATGATGGCGGAGATGACGACAATCGACGCCGAACACGAGCCGGAGTGCTAGCGCTGGGGCAGGTTTCTGGGCGCGGGTGTCGGCTCGTCATGCATTCGATGCCGACGCGGTCGTGCGCGCACGGCACGGGAATGCAGAGCGCAGAGCGCAGAACGCAGAATTGAGAAGCACACCCCGCGCACTCGGGTGGGCGGGTTTCTCAATTCTGCCTTCTGCGTTCTGCCTTCTGCATTCCTGGCCGGTGCGCGAAAAGCACGCCTGAGCCCACGTGCGTGCATTCACGCCACCCGCGCCCCCACTTCACACCGAATTTACTTCCCCTCCCACTTCCCCCAACCCGTCGTCCCTAAACTCCGCGCCATGCAGATGTTCTTACTGAGAAATTGTGTATCTCGATTGACGCTGGTGCTGCTCCTCGCGGGAACGGCGATAGCGCAGGTCACGCCGGGGACCGGCGCCGCGGTGCCGAGTGACTCGCCGACCTGGAAGATCGGCGGGACGTTGTTCGCCGATTACACCTACATTGAATCGCCGAAGGCGACGGACGCGGACGGCAACAAGATCAATCCTTCCTCGTTCAACATCGGCCGCGCGTACATCAACGTCACCGGCACGCTCAATCACCGCATCGCGTTCCGCGTCACGCCGGACATCACGCGCGAGAGCGGCAGCGGCAGCTCGCTCAACGGCAGCTACACGTTCCGCCTGAAGTACGCGTACGCACAGCTGAATCTCGATGACTGGACGACGCCCGGATCGTGGGTGCGCGCGGGCATTCATCAGACGCCGTACCTCGACTTCATGGAAGGGATCTATCGCTATCGCTTCCAGGGAACGATGTTCCCGGAGCGCGAGGGCTTCATCACGTCGGCCGATGCCGGCCTGTCGTCGCGCTGGGTCTTCCCGAAGAACTACGGCGAAGTGCACGGCGGCTTCTACAACGGCGAGGGCTACAGCCGCGCCGAGACGAACGATCAGAAGGCGTTTCAGATTCGCGGCACGGTTCGCCCGTTCCCGACCGGCACGGTGTGGACGAAAGGCCTGCGCGTCCACGCGTTCGCGGTCGTCGATGACTACGTGCAGGACGGGAAGAAGGACCGTTTCGACCTCTCGGTGACGTGGGAGCATCCGCGCGTCAACGTCGGCTTCGACGCGCTGCACACAAAAGATCAGACGTCGGCGAGAGTCGCCGAAGTCGAAGGAAAAGGGTGGGGGATCTGGGCGACGCCGAAGCTCTCGCACCTCTGGGAGCTGCTCCTCCGCCGCGATCACTTCGAGCCGAACACCAACACGAGCCAGGAGCGCAATCGCAACATCATCGGCGTCGCGTACTGGGTCCCGAACCTCGATCACGTGACCGCCGCCATCATGCTCGACCGCGACTCGCTCGAGCAGAAAGGCTTCTCCACTCCCCGCCCTGACGACACGCGCTACGGCGTGAAACTGCTGATCACGTTCTAAGGAGAGTCATCCCGAGCGAGAGCGAGAGACCTGGGTGGGCGGGGCGCGATCCCCGAGCCACTCACCCGCCCAGGTCCCTCGCTCCCGCTCGGGATGACATTGAGGAACAAACGAGTATGAAAAAAACAGTCATCACGTTCGCAGTTCTCGCTTTCCTCGCTTGTGGTAAATCGGAAACGCCCGTCACCGCGACCAACGCGACTTCGTCCTCCTCGAGCGCGCTCACCATCAACGGCGCGGGCGCGACGTTCCCGAACCCGATTTACTCGAAGTGGTTTTCGGATTACGGCAAGCTGCATCCGCACGTCGGCATCAACTATCAGCCGATCGGCTCGGGCGGCGGCATTCGCCAGCTGACCGCGAAGACTGTCTTCTTCGGCGCGACCGACGGCCCGATGTCGGACGAGCAGCTGAAAGCGGCACCGGGACCGATCGTGCATCTGCCGACCGTCCTCGGCGGCGTCGTGCCGATCTATAACGTCCCCGGCATCACCGCGCCGCTCCACTTCACGGGCGAGACGCTCGCCAACATCTACCTCGGCACGATCAAGAAGTGGAACGATCCGGGAATCGCGAAGGGGAATCCCGGCGTGAAACTGCCGGACAGCGACATCGCCGTCGTGCATCGTTCCGACGGATCGGGCACGACCTACATCTTCGTCGACTTCCTGTCGAAGGTTTCTCCCGCGTTCAAGACGAGAGTCGGCGTGGCGACGTCGGTCAGCTGGCCGGTCGGAGTCGGCGCGAAGGGCAACGAAGGCGTCTCCGGACTCGTGAAGCAGACGCCCGGCGCGATCGGCTACGTCGAGTTGATCTACGCGAGCCACAACAACATTCCGTTCGGCGCCGTGCAGAACAAGTCCGGCAAGTTCGTGACCGCGAGCCTCGACAGCGTCACCGCCGCCGCCGCGAACGCGGCGATTCCGGATGACTTCCGCGTGTCGATCACGAACGCCGACGGCGACGCCGCGTACCCGATCGCGTCGTTCACGTGGATCCTCCTCTACGAGAACAACGACGACCACGCACGCGCGCAGGCCATGGTCGAGCTCATGAAGTGGGCGCTCACCGCGGGCCAGAAGCAGATCGGCGAGCTCGGATACGCGCCCCTGCCGCAGGCGGTGGTGGACAAGGAGATGGCGGCGCTGGGAAGGATTCACTGATGGCGCGACCGCGTAACTGCACAACCGTGTAAGCGATGCCGATCATCAAGACCTCCGAAGACCGCGCATTGCGCCTGGGAACAGGCGCATTCGCGGTTTTTGTGGTCCTGCTCGTCGCCGGCATCGGCGTCGTGCTGACGCAGCAATCGGTGCTGTCGATCCGCAAATTCGGACTCGCGTTCTGGACGCGCTCGACCTGGAACCCGGTGTCGGGCGAGTTCGGCGCGCTGCCGTTCATCTGGGGGACGCTCTACTCGTCGCTGATCGCGCTCCTGATCGCCGCGCCGATCGCGCTCGGCATCGCGATCTTCATCAACGAAATCTCGCCGCTGAAGCTGCGGCAGCCGCTGTCGTATCTCACCGAATTGCTCGCCGCGATTCCGTCGATCGTGTACGGGCTGTGGGGCATCTTCGTGCTCGTGCCGATCGTGCGGAAGCTCGAGCTGCTCGCGCCCGAATGGCTGAAGAAAGTGCCGCTCTTCACAGGGCCGCCGCTCGGCGTCGGAATGCTCTCTGCCGGAGTCATCCTCGCCGTGATGGTCGTGCCGCTGACGTCGTCGGTCGCGCGCGAGATTCTGCGCGGCGTGCCGATGACGCAGCGTGAAGCCGCGCTCGCCCTCGGCGCGACGCGATGGGAAGCGATCCGCATCGCCCTCGGCTACGGCCGCACCGGAATCATCGGCGCGGTCATGCTCGGCCTCGGACGCGCGCTCGGCGAGACGATGGCCGTGACGATGGTCATCGGCAACAACCCGCAGGTCAGCACGTCGCTCTTCGCGCCGCAGTACACGATGGCGGCGGTCATCGCGAACGAGTTCACCGAGGCGGCGGACGAGTTGTATCTGCACGCGTTGATCGAGATCGGACTCGTGCTGTTTCTGATCACGATCGTCGTCAACGCGCTCTCGCGCATCCTCACGCGGCGGGTGGTGCGCGCATGAGGAAATTCAAATCGAATTTGATCGTCGCGTTGTGCGGTGCGTCCGTGCTGCTCGCGCTCGTGCCGCTGGCGATGATCCTCTTCTACGTGATCAGCCGCGGCTTCTCCGCGCTGAACTGGGCGTTCTTCACGCAGACGCCGAAGCCGGTCGGCGAGGCGGGCGGCGGCATGGGCAACGCGATCGTCGGGACGCTGATCCTCATCGTGATCGCCGGAGTGATCGCGATTCCCGTCGGCGTGTTGAGCGGCGTGCATCTCGCCGAGTTCAAAGGGACGCGGTTCTCGTCCATGGTGCGTTTCGCGGCCGACGTGTTGAACGGCGTGCCGTCGATCGTCATCGGCATCTTCGCCTACGCGATCATCGTGCTGCCGCTGAAGCGATTCAGCGCGATCGCCGGCGGCTTCGCGCTCGCGATCATCGTGATTCCGGTCGTCGCGCGCACGACCGAAGAGCTGCTGCGCCTCGTTCCCGGCGGATTGAAAGAAGCTGCCCTCGCCCTCGGCGCAACGCGCGCGAAGGCGATGTTCAGCGTCATTCTTCCGGCCGCGCTGCCCGGCATCCTCACCGGCATTCTCGTCGCGCTCGCGCGCGTCGCCGGCGAGACGGCGCCGCTGCTGTTCACGGCGTTCAACAATCGCTTCTTCTCGACGAACGTCACGCAGCCGATCGGCTCGCTCACCGTGCAGGTCTTCACGTACGCGCTGTCGCCGTACGACGACTGGATCCGCCAAGCCTGGGCCGGCGCGCTGGTGCTCGTCACGATGATCCTCATCCTCTCGATCATCGCCCGCGTCGCCACGCGCAGGCTGGAGAGGATGGCCCGTGGGTAAAAGCAATGGATGAAGTGAAGATCACCGTCCGCGATTTCGATTTCTATTACGGCACGAACAAGGTGCTGCACGCGATCTCGCTGGACATCCCGAAGAACCGCGTCACCGCGCTCATCGGTCCGTCGGGCTGCGGCAAGTCGACGTTTCTCCGCTCGATCAACCGGATGAACGACATCATCCCGGGCATTCGCGTCGACGGAAAAATCCTCGTCGACGACGTCGACGTCTACGGCTCCGGCATCGACGTCGTGTCGCTGCGCCGCCGCGTCGGCATGGTCTTCCAGAAATCGAATCCCTTCCCGAAGTCGATCTACGAGAACGTCGCCTACGGCCTGCGCATCAACGGACTGCGCGACAAGCGCAAGCTCGACGAAGCGGTGTCGCGCTCGCTCGATCGCGCGGCGCTGCTCGACGAAGTGAAGGACCGCCTCAACGCCAGCGCGCTCGCGCTCTCCGGCGGACAGCAGCAGCGCCTCTGCATCGCGCGCGCGCTGGCCGTCGATCCCGACGTGCTGCTGATGGACGAGCCGGCGTCCGCGCTCGATCCGATCGCCACGCAGAAGATCGAAGAGCTGGTGTTCGATCTGAAGAAGAACTACACGATCGTGATCGTGACGCACAACATGCAGCAGGCCGCGCGCGTGTCGGACCGCACCGCGTTCTTCATGCTCGGCAAGCTCGTGGAGTACGACGACACGCGTACGATCTTCATGAACCCGTCGGTGAAGTTGACCGAGGACTACATTACAGGGAGGTTTGGATGACGTGCTGGGTGCTGCGTGCTGGGTGCTGCGATTGATCTCGCGCGACCCAGCACCCAGCACCCAGCACGCAGCACGTTTCTATGCTCAGACACTTCGATAGAGAAATCGACCAACTCAAGGAGCTGCTGCTGCGGATGGGCGCGCTGGTCGAAGACCAGATCAACGAGTCGATCCGCGCACTGCTCGACCGCGACTCCGCCATCGCGCAGAAAGTCATCGACAGCGACACGGCTGTCGATCAGATGGAGCTGGACATCGATCAGCACACGATCGAATTGATCGCTACGATGCAGCCGGCCGCGGTCGATCTCCGCTTCGTCGCCGCGGCGATGAAGATCACGCCCGAGCTCGAGCGCATCGCCGATCTCGCCGTCGACGTCTGCGAGCGCGCGATGGAGCTGAACGCCGAGCCGCCGCTCAAGCCGCTCCTCGACATCCCGCGCCTCGCGCGCATGGCGCAGGACATGGTGCGGCAGGCACTCGACGCATTCGTGCGCCGCGACACCGCGCTCGCGCGGCAGGTGATCGACCGCGACGACCAGGTCGATCTCCTCACCGAGCAGTCGTTCCGCGAGCTGCTCACGTATATGCTCGAAGACTCGCGCAACATCTCGCGCGCCATCCGCCTCACGTTCGTCAACAAATACTTCGAGCGGATGGCCGACGGCGCGACGAACATCTGCGAGATGGTGGTTTATCTCGCGGAAGGTAAAGTGATCAAACACAGCGGACACCATGACGCCGAGTGACGCGCGCTTAGCGATTATCGAAGACGACGCCGACCTGGCCTACACCATCCGTCTCAATCTCGAGCGGCAGGGATACAGCGTCACGCACTTCGACAACGGACATGCCGGCCTCGTCGCCGTGCAGCAGGGCGGCTTCGATTTCCTGATCCTCGATCTGAACCTGCCGGACCTCGACGGCTTCACGATCTGCCGCGAGCTGCGCCGCGATCCGCGCACCGCCACCCTGCCGATCCTCATGCTCACCGCGCGCACCTCCGAAGCCGACCGCGTGATGGGGCTCGAGCTCGGCGCCGACGATTACCTCGGCAAGCCGTTCAGTGTCCGCGAGCTCCTCGCAAGAGTCGCGGCGATCCTGCGCCGCTCGAAAAGCACCGAGGGCGACGCCGCGGTTTACGACGACGGCCAGCTCCGCATCGACAGCCGCACGCTGCGCGTCTACGTCGGCGGAGCCGAAGTGAAACTCGCGAAGAAAGAGCTCGAGCTGCTGCTGATGCTCGTGCGCAACCGGCCGGCGGTCGTGTCGCGCGATCGCATCCTGTCCGAGGTCTGGCAGATGTCGGATGACATCGAGACGCGGACGGTGGATGCGCACATTCGCAATTTGAGGAAGAAGATCGGGAAGGACAGGATCGAAACGGTGATTGGGTATGGGTATCGGTTTGAATAGTCCACAGTGCTGAGTGCTGAGTGCCGAGTGCTGAGTGCAGAGTGCAGAGTGCCGAGTGCCGGGTTTTACTCAGCACCCAGCACCCAGCACCCAGCACTCAGCACCCAGCACCCAGCACCCAGCCCTGAGCACCCATCACCATGCACCCCCTTCGCGTCCTCCTCTACGTTTCCCTCGTCGTCGCCATCGCGGTGGCGTGGGGATTCGGCGCTGCGCTGCATCATGCGGGCGTTGCGCAGTCGGCGGCGGTCACGCTGGCCGTCGTCGCATTCGTCGCGTTCCTCGTGCCGTGGGGGGGCGTGTTTCTTTGGGCGGTGCGGCGGGCGGGCGATCTCGACGTGCTGACCGATCGCACGCGCGGCGTTGCCGAGGGCATGTTCGAGCGGCCGGTTGCGGACCGCGAGTATCACGGCGAGCTCGACGATCTCGCGCGCGCGGTCGAGGAGTTGCGCGTGATCATTCTTCGCCAGCGCGCATCGCACGAACTGCATCAGGCCGCGATGGCGGAGATCGTCGGCTCCCTCGGCGAAGGAATCCTCGCCGTCAGTCCGCAGAGCCGCGTCGTCGTTGCCAATCCGCGCGTCGCTGAGATGTTCGGCTCGATGCATGACGTCGTCGGCAAGTCGGTCGTCGAAGTCGTGCGCAAGATGTCCGTCGTTGCGGCGATCGACAAGGCGCTGCACGGCGAGACGTCGACCGATCGCGTCGTGCTCGAAGACAAGCAGATCGAGATCCGCGCGTTTCCCGTCGCGGCGTCGCCCGACATCGCCGCGGTCGCGCTCTTCATCGACGTCACGCAGCTCCAGAAACTCGAGCGCGTCCGCAAAGACTTTCTCGACGACTTCTCCCATGAAGTGCGCACGCCGCTGGCGGGATTACGATCGGCGGCCGAGACGCTCGAAGGGGGGGGACTCGCGCGCGAACAGGAAGAGACGCTGCGCAGCGTGATGCAGCGGCAGCTCACGCGCATCGAGCGGCTCGTGCACGATCTCTCCGATCTCAACCAGATCGAGACCGGCCGCATCGCGCTGCAGCGCCGCCGCGTGAACCTGCGAGACGTGCTGCGCGATCTCGGCGAAGACTTTCGCTTCACGCTCAGCGGCAGCGACGCGTTCGCGACGATCGACGAAGCGCGCGTGCAGCAGGTGTTCTCGAACCTGCTCGAGAACGCGGCGCGCCACGGCGGCGGCGAAGTCGCGGTCGAAGTCGCGCAGGAAAACGGCGAAGGCGTCGTGCGCGTGTCCGACCACGGCCCCGGCATTCCCGCCAACGAGCTCGATCGCATCTTTCACCGCTTCTACCGCGTCGACCGCAGCCGCTCCCAGCCCGGCACGGGCCTCGGCCTCGCGATCGCGAAACACCTCGTCGCCCTCCACGGCGGCAGCATCCGCGCCTGGAACCGAGCCGAAGGCGGGGCGATATTCGAAGTGCGGTTGCCGTAGTACTTCAGCCGCTCTCCTCCTACGTAGCTTGAGATCCTTCGCTGGGCGCTCAGGATGACGAAACTTCTGTGTCGTCGAACCCAGTGAATGCAGTACTTAGTACTTCATTCGCTAAATTCGATCACAGGACCATCGCACCGTCATGCTGAGCCGCAGAGACGGCGAAGCATCTCAAAATACGTAACTTGAGATCCTTCGCTACGCTCAGGATGACGTGTGTTTGAACTTGGCGAATGGAGTACTTAGGTCGCGAATCTGTGGAGCGGCGGCCGCCTTCGGGCCGCCGAATGGGTCAAAAACTTTGCTTCACCAATCAAACTTTTGACTGTGCGGGGTCAAACTCGCCGCCTGATAGATCGATTTGATGGACCGCGGTCCCGATTTGATGGACCACGGTGTTGATTTGACGGACCACGGTGTTGATTGGATAGACCACTAGTGATGATTTGATGGATCGCGGTGTTGATTGGATAGATCACCAGTCGTGATTTGATGGACGACGTGTTCATTGGATAGACCACTGGTGATGATTTGATGGACCCCGGTGTTGATTGGATAGACCACCAGTCGTGATTTGATGGACGACGTGTTCGTTGGATAGACCACTGGTGATGATTTGATGGACCACGGTGTTGATTGGATGGACCACCACTCGCGATTTGACGGACCACCATCCTGATTTGACAGACCGTCGTAATTTGGAGCCTCTCCGGCTCGCTTTTCGGCGCCGCGGTTTCCGCTGCGCCGGCCAGGAGCGGCGCGACGATCACCGCGCCGGCCGATCCGATCAGAAACTCGCGCCGCGAGGGATCTTCCGGCTCGTCATCCGGTGGTTGATCACAGGGCGGAAGTGTCATGAAAATCGCGCGTGCGGGGAACAGGCCAGTTCACTGTAGAATCGCGCCGCCTTTCCCCAGAGGAGGATCACCAGTGGCGAGATTCCGTCTCATTCCCCGCGAGGAGAAGTTCTACGACGACTTCAGGATGATGGCGGACCAGCTGCGGGTCGGCGCGCGGCTGCTCGAGCAGATGATGGCGTCCGATCCTCCGATCGCCGACAAGGCGCACGAGATCAAGGAGATCGAGCATCAGTGCGATTTCCTGACGCACGAAATCATCCAGCGCCTCAACAAGACCTTCGTCACGCCGATCGACCGCGAAGACATTCACGAGCTGGCGCGCACGTTCGACGACGTCATGGACGCGATCGACAGCGTCGCCGCGCTCATCCCGCTCTATCGCATCGAGAAGTGCCGCCCCGGCACGCGCGAGCTCACGGCCGTGATCGTCAAACAATGCGATGAGCTGCGTGCGGCCGTCGAAGCGCTCGAGAATCGCAAAGGCGTGCTCGACCGCGCGATCGAGATCAATCGACTCGAAAATGAAGCGGACCGCATTCACAAGCAGGCGATCGGACAGTTGTTCGACGACGAGAAGGATCCGATCACCGTGATGAAGTGGAAAGAAATTTTCGACGTGCTGGAAGAGGCGACCGACGCGTGTGAAGACGTCGCGAACCTCCTCGAGAACGTCGTCGTGAAGCACGGGTAGCCTGCGCGCATGCTGCTGCTCACCGTCATCGGGATCATCGCCGTCGCACTGACCTTCGATTTCATCAACGGCTTTCACGACGCGGCGAACTCGATCGCCACCGTCGTCTCGACGCGCGTGCTCTCGCCCGGTCAGGCCGTCATCTGGGCCGCGTTCTTCAACTTCGTCGCCGCGTTCACGTTCGGCACCGCCGTCGCGAAGACGATCGGCAACGGGATGATCGATCTCAAAGCCGTCAACTTCTCCGTCATCTTCGGCGGCTTGATGGGCGCCATCATCTGGGACCTCATCACCTGGTACCTCGGCCTTCCGACCAGCTCCTCGCACGCGCTCATCGGCGGCTACGCCGGCGCGGCGGTCGCGCACGGAGGCTGGGACGTGATCATCATCTCCGGATGGACGAAGACGCTGCTGTACATCGTCCTCGCCCCGCTGATCGGACTCACCCTCGCGCTCATCATCGCGATCCTCATCTACAACCTCTTCCAGCGGATGACGCCGCTGCGCGTCGACCGCACGTTCCGCAAGCTGCAGCTCCTCTCCGCCGCCGCGTACTCCCTCGGACACGGCGGCAATGACGCTCAGAAGACGATGGGCATCATCTCCGGCGTCCTCGTGACGGCCGGCTACATGAAGACGTTCGACATCCCGGTCTGGGTCATCCTCTCCGCGCACGCCGCGATCGCCCTCGGCACGCTCAGCGGCGGCTGGCGGATCATTCACACCATGGGCAGCAAGATCACGCGCCTCCAGCCGGTGGGCGGCTTCGCCGCCGAGACCGCCGGTGCGATCACGCTCTTCATGGCCACGAGCTTCGGCGTACCGGTCTCGACCACCCACACGATCACCGGCGCGATCGTCGGCGTCGGCGCAACCCGCCGCCTGTCCGCGGTCCGGTGGGGAATCGCGGGAAAGATCGTGTGGGCCTGGGTGTTGACGATCCCGATGTCGGCACTCATCGGCTCGCTGGTTTTCTGGTGCGTGATGCCGTTCCAGGGGTAGAGGAGAGCGGGCGTCCCGCCCGCCTCCCCGTGGGCGGGCGGGACGCCCCCTCTCCTTAGAATATTTGGCTATACTCCCCCGTTCCCTAAGAGCTAACACCCAGGACCTAAGAGCTACGAGGACGTCAATGAAGCCAGAAATTCATCCGAAATATCAGCAGGTCAACGTGCACTGCGCGTGCGGCGAGGGCTGGACCACCGGCTCGACGCGCAAAGACCTGCGCATCGAGATCTGCTCCAAGTGCCATCCGTTCTTCACCGGCAAGCAGAAACTCGTCGACACCGCGGGCCGCATCGACCGGTTCCAGAAGAAGTACGCGAACAGGGAAAAGAAACAAGCATGAGACCGTGGCTCGGCGCAGCGAAGGTGATCATCGGCGCGTTCAACGCGTTCACGAACGGTCTGACTTCGTCGATGCCGAGCTCGGGCGATCGTAAGGTCGCCTTGTCGGGCGATCGTAAGGTCGCTTTATCGACGGACAAAAACGTCGACATGCTGATCGGCGGCCAAGCCGTGATCGAGGGCGTGATGATGCGCTCGCTCACCGGCTACTCCGTCGCCGTCCGCCAGCCGGACGGCGGCGTCTCCATCCGCAAGGACAAGCTGACGTCAATCACGCAGAAGTATCCGTTCCTCAAGTTCCCCGTGCTTCGCGGATCGGTCGTGCTCATCCAGTCGCTGATCCTCGGCGTCCGCGCGCTCAACTACTCGGCGAGCGTGGCGTCGGCGGGCGAGGAAGGCGAACAGGAGATGTCGAACTGGGCGATCGCAGCCACGCTGCTGATGTCGATCGTTCTCGGCGTCGGCCTCTTCATCCTCGCGCCGCTCGGACTCACGAACCTGCTTCGCGCATACGTTTGGCCGGCGATGGGGAACTTCGCCTACAACGCCGTCGACGGCGTCCTGCGCGCGGTCTTCTTCTTCGTCTACATCGCCTCCATCTCGATGATGGAAGACATCCGCCGCGTGTTCCAGTACCACGGCGCCGAGCACAAGACGGTCTACACCTTCGAGGCGAACCAGGACCTGACGGTCGAGAATGCGCGCGGCAAGTCGACGCTCCATCCGCGCTGCGGCACGAGCTTCCTCATGTTCGTGATGGCGATCTCGATCCTCGTCTTCTCGCTGATTCCGTCGAGCGCGCACTTCGCCATCAAGTTCGGCGCGCGCGTCGTCCTCATCCCGCTCATCGCCGGGCTCGCGTACGAAGTCATCCGCTTCTCCGCGCGTCACCTCGACAGCGCCGCCTGCCGCATGCTCATCACGCCCGGCCTCTGGCTCCAGCGCATCACCACCAAAGAGCCGGACGACAAGCAGCTCGAGATCGCGATCATCGCGCTGAAAGAAGCGCTGCTCTACGACGCGGTCGAGCCCGAGCAAGCGGCCGTCGCTTAGCTACGCACTCCCTCATCTCTCTTCTGACGTTTCTGCCAGAGGTGCGCAGCCATGTACGAAAAACTCAACGACATCGAAAAACGCTACGAAGAGCTGCAGCACAAGATCGGTGATCAGTCCGTCGCCACCGACGTGAAGCTGTTTCGCGACACGATGAAAGCGATCGCCGAGATCGAAGAAGTCGTCGCGAAGTATCGCCAGCTGCGCGACGTGAAGAAGCGCATCGCCGACGCGCGCGACATGCTGCGCAGCGACGACGAGATGCGCGAGCTCGCGGAGCTGGAACTGGCGGAGATCGGGCCGCAGGAGCCGACACTCGAAGCGGAGCTGAAAGTGCTCCTCCAGCCGAGAGATCCGAACGACGAGAAGAACGTGTTCGTCGAGATCCGCGCCGGCACGGGAGGCGACGAAGCGTCTCTCTTCGCCGCGGAGATCATGCGCATGTACATCCGCTACGCGGAGATCAAGCGCTGGAAAGTCGAAGTCACCGACGCGAACTATTCATCCGTGAGCGGCATCAAAGACGCCACGATCCAGATTGAAGGCAACAAGGTCTACTCGCGGCTGAAATTCGAGTCCGGAGTCCACCGCGTGCAGCGCGTCCCGCAGACCGAAACGCAGGGACGCATTCACACGTCCGCGATCACCGTCGCCGTCCTCCCCGAAGTCGAAGACATCGACATCGTGATCAATGAAAAAGACCTGCGCATCGACACGTTTTGTTCGTCCGGTCCCGGCGGACAGTCCGTCAACACGACCTACTCCGCCGTCCGCATGACCCACCTCCCGAGCGGAGTCGTCGTCTCCTGCCAGGACGAAAAGTCGCAGATCAAAAACCGCGCGAAAGCGCTCAAGGTGCTGAAGGCGCGCCTCTACGACATCGAGCGCCAGAAACGCGAAGCCGAGCTCTCCGCCACCCGCAAAGGCATGATCGGCACCGGCGACCGGTCGGAGAAAATCCGCACCTACAACTTCCCCCAGGACCGCGTCACCGACCACCGCATCGGCCTCACCGTGCACAACCTCCCCGACATCATGAACGGCAACATCGACGTCGTGATCGAGCCCCTGATCGCGCACTTCCAGGCGGAGAAATTGCGGGAGGCGGTGGAGGCGCGGTAGGACCGAGGTAGACTGAACACATGGGACGCACACACCAGCAGATTCTTCGGGATGCGATGTCACTTCCGATCGAAGAGCGCCTCCAACTCTCGCAGCAGTTGTATGCGAGCACGATGACAGACGAAGAGCGCGAGATCGAGGAAGCGTGGATCGCGGAGGCTATACGGCGCCGCGAAGAGTGGAAGGCCGGCCGATCTCAGACGATTCCGGGCGAGCAAGTGTTCCGCGAGTTGCGTGCGAAGTATGCCGGTCGAGACGTACGAACTCGGCGCTGACGCACGCTTGGAGCTCGACGAGGCAATCGGATTCTTGGAAAGTCAGCGAGCCGGCCGAGGCTTCGAGTTTCTTGAAGCCGTTCATTACGACATCGAGCTGCTCGTTGATTATCCAGAAGCCGGCCACAAGCTCTACGGCGGCGTACGGTCATTTGCATTAGCGGATTGGCCCTACAAAATCATTTACGCGATAGAAGATGCAATCATCGTGGTGTGGGCAATTGCACACGACAGCCGCCGTCCGGGCTACTGGCGGAAGCGCCTCCGGCGCTGACTCCCGAGGTACATTGACCCAATGGGAACGACTCTCGAAGAAGCGAAACGGATCGCGATGGAGCTCGACGATTCCGACCGACTCAAGCTTGCAGAGCATCTCGTTGCCAGCGTTCCGTTCGATCCGCAAGTTCAGGAAGCGTGGATCGCGGAAGCCGAGCGGCGCTACCAACGCATGGAAAGCGGCGAAGATCCCGGCCTGACGCTCGAAGAGTTCTGGTCGGACGAAGACTGACGGCGATCTATCGATCGCGCCGCTTCGCGCGCCATAATCCCCCTCCGCATGCCCCGCAACCGCATCGCGGCCATCGACATCGGGACGAACTCGATCCACATGATCATCGTCGAGGAGCGCGGGGCGAGTTATCGCGTCATCGACAAAGAGAAGGAAATGGTCCAGCTCGGGCGGGGGTCGCTCGAGGGGCGGCCGCTGACCGATGACGCGATCGAGCGAGGCGTCGAGGCGCTGCGGAAGATGGCGGCGATCGCGGAGCGGTGGCAGGTGAAAGAAGTGGTCGCGGTCGCGACGAGCGCGATTCGCGAGGCGCCGAACCGGCGGCGGTTCATCGCCGCGGCGCAAAAGGCGGCCGGCATCCGGATTCGCGTCGTCTCCGGTGAAGAAGAGGCGGACTACATTTATCGCGCGGTTCGCGCCGCGCTCGATTTTCATGGCGGGACCGCGCTCGTCATCGACATCGGCGGCGGGAGTCTCGAGTTGATCGCCGGCACGGCAGACGAGGTGTATCTGACCGCGAGCGAGCCGTTAGGCGCTCTGCGCATGGCGCAGATGTTCGAGCTCGATCGCGCGTCGTCGCCGGCGGCAGTCGATGCGTGCCGCTCGTGGGCGCGCAAGCGGTTGAAGAAGACGCTGAGCCGCATCAGCGCGATCGGGTTCGACTTCGCGGTCGGCACTTCAGGGACGATCATGACGCTCGGGACGATCGCCTCCGCCGACACCACCGCCTCGGGATTGCGCTGGCTTTCACGCAAGCGTCTCGGTGAGTTGATCGGCGAGCTCGCGCCGCTCTCCGTCGACGCGCGCACGCAGCGGTTCGCGATCGATGCGAAGCGCGCGGAGACGATTCTCGCCGGCGCGATCGTGCTGCACGAAGTGATGCGCAAGCTGGAGATGGACCAGATCCGCTCGTGCGACGCGGCGCTGCGCGAAGGGATCGTCGAGTACGTGCTCGACGCCACGCGCGACGCGCCGCGTCCGCAGCAGCGCGGCAGCGTGCGCCGCTCTTCGGTGCTCGCGCTCGCGGACCGCAGCGGCGTCGACCGCGCGCACGCCGCGCATGTCGCGCGCCTCGCGCTGCGCATCTTCGATCAGACCGAGGAGCTGCATCGGTTCCAGACAGGCGAGCGGGAGCTGCTCGAGTACGCGGCGCTGCTGCACGAAGTCGGAATGCACGTGTCGTATCAGAGCCATCACAAACATTCGTACTACCTCATCAGCCACGCGGGACTGCGCGGCTTCACCGCCGATCAGGTCGCGGTGATGGCGAACGTCGCGCGCTATCACCGCAAGTCGACGCCCGACGCCGCGGACGACAACTTCGCGCAGCTCTCGTCGTCGCAGCAGGAGATCGTGCGCCGGCTCGTCGCCATCTTCCGCGTCGCCGACGCGCTCGACCGCAGCCGCAGCCGCGCGGTTCGCGACGTGCATATCGACGCGACCGATCATCAGCTCCAGTTCCGCCTGCGGCTGCGCAGCAGTGCGGACGTGGAGGTCGCGGCCGCGGAGAAGCGCGGACGCTATTTGGGAAAGGTGTTTGACCGCAATGTCGACTTCGAAACCAGCACCGGCTGAACGCTTCATCGTCCTGCTGCGCCACGGCATCGCCGAAGACGCGGCGGCGAATCAGAAAGACGAAGACCGCGCGTTGACGAAGAAGGGCGAGGCGCAGATGAAAGAGATCGCGCGCGGCCTGAAGCGCGTGTTCAAGAACGTCGACGCCATTTATTCGAGTCCGCTGTTGCGCGCGATGCAAACGGCGAAGCGCATCGCGAAGGCGTACGACGTCGACGTCACGACAACCGACGCACTCAAGCCCGGCTCAGCGCCGAAGGATGTAGCGGCGTTGTTGAAAGGCCGCGTCATCCTCGTCGGCCACGAGCCGGACCTGACGGAGAACATGCGCGCGATCACCGGCATCAAGTCGGGACGAGTCGAGTTGGATAAAGGCGGCTGCTACGGAATCCGCGGCACGACGCTGGAGTGGATTCTCACGCCGCGCGTTCTGCGCAAGCGATGAAACCGCTCGAAGGGAAAGTCGCTCTCGTCGCGGGCGCTACCCGCGGCGCCGGCCGCGGCATCGCCACCGCCCTCGGCGAAGCCGGCGCCACGGTCTATTGCACCGGCCGCAGCGTCGCGGGAAATCCGGGTATGAAGAATCGTCCCGAGACGATCCACGAGACCGCCGACATCGTCACCGCGCGCGGCGGACGCGGAATCGCGAAACGCGTCGATCACACCGATCCCGCACAAGTCGCCGCGCTCCTCGAGGAGATCGGCAAGCTCGACATCCTCATCAACGACATCTGGGGCGGCGACGATCTCGTCGAGTGGGGCAAGAAGTTGTGGGAGACGAAGCTCGACGACGGTCTGACGCTGATCGATCGCGCGATCAAGACGCACATCATCACGTCGTACCACGCGCTGCCGCGGTTGCGCGCCGGCGGCCTCGTCGTCGAGATCACGGACGGCGACGCGTTTTTCTATCGCGGTCATTTCTTCTACGACCTCGTGAAGACAACCGTCATCCGCATGGCCTTCGCGCTCTCGCAGGAGTTGCGCGGACGCAACGTCACCGCGGTCGCGGTCACGCCCGGCTTCCTCCGCTCCGAATGGATGCTCGATCACTTCGGCGTCACCGAAGCGAACTGGCGCGACGCCGCGAAGAAGGCCCCGGAGTTCATCGCCTCGGAGACGCCGCTCTTCGTCGGCCGCGGCATCGCCGGTCTCGCGGCCGATCCGAACGCGCGCGCATTGAACGGCCGCGTGATCGCATCGTGGGACCTCGGCGATCGATACGAAGTCAACGATGCCGACGGATCGCGTCCGCATTTCGTGCGATGGCTGGAAGCCAATCAGCCCGAAGTCCTGACCAACTGGAAGAAGCTCGACGACACGTTCTATGCGTATTGGGGCGCCACGCCGTACGAGCTGCCGGGCGGTTAGTTCCTTCAATGACGAATCTGTGGAGCGGCGGCCGCTTC
>Ga0066652_100000134_pt1 | contig 41435 bp, 38 predicted proteins | sample GraSoiAngelo_101_FD_71413 | JGI IMG/M metagenome (GOLD analysis project Ga0066652, IMG submission 71413) | Grasslands soil microbial communities from the Angelo Coastal Reserve, California, USA - 14_0903_02_30cm | ecosystem: Environmental > Terrestrial > Soil > Grasslands | place: USA... | reverse complement strand
GATAAAAATTTCTTGTCTATTATGAGGAAATTACTTGAAAGTCAGTTTGTACAAAATATAATCAAACAGCTTAATATTTCCTATCTTACGGATATGTTAAACTATATAGTAAATACGAGTCAGGATGACAGTGAACCGAAGGCTGCTCAGCATTTAATTGAAGAGCTAATTAAAGCCTTTCCAGAAGAACCAGCGAGGAAAACAATTATGACTTTTGCACAACAGTTAAAACAAGAGGGCCTACAACAAGGTCGTGAAGAAGAGCGATATGAAATGGCTAAAAATCTTTTAGCAGAAGGTTTATCTTTAGATTTAGTAAAAAAAGTAACTAAATTACCTGATTTAGTTTTAACTAAGCTGGAAGATGCTTAATCTTTTTAAATTATGAGAAAAATATAAGCTACGTAAGCAGTATTCAAGAAGGCTTACCACCAAATACCTGTTTTCAGTCCACTCTCTATCTTAAAAAAACAGGGGGTCTTTATCAAATATTTGCCTCAGACGGTGATTTTTTTGAGGAATGTATAGGTTCTTATAATATAAATGACAGCACATCTATAAAATTTGATAATAAAAAATTATCTTATTGGTTAATGATAGGGGCGATACCTACCCTGGAAGTTATTAATATAATTTCTATCTATTTGGAAATTGAAGAAGCGTCTAATATTAATATGATTATTAATAAACTTAAACATATCAAAACTAATCTTAAAGTTTAATATTTCCTGTAAGAAAGGATATATTAAATGCTTGACTTAATTGGTGCCAACGAGACGAATCGAACGTCCGACCTACTGATTACGAATCGGAAGCTTACATTGTAACTTATTGAAAAAACAACATTATTATAAACCTGACGACCCTTACAATTGTATAATAATGGCTATATACGTCATATTCAGTCGCGCAAAAGTCGCGCATAGAATTTTATTGATTATAACGGACAAAAAGAGATAAATAATAATAGACTAATTTTTGAATAATTATGGCCCAAGATCATTCAGCATTTAGCCTGAAGTCTTAAATCCCTGTTAACAGAATTTAGGAATATATTTACTATGTCAAAAATTTTTCCAACTATATATATTTTATTGGTGGGAATAATTTTACATCCCACAATACTCTTAGCAGATCCAGAATCTAATTGTAGTGCCTATTCAAACGTTGAACAAAATAATATTAAATTAATAAAAAGCATTTTTGTTAAGCTTTGGGAGACAGGAAAAAATGAATCTGATTTCTCAAAAATATACTCCGAAGATTTTATTTTCTATGGTAATGGGTCTACTGAAAATTACGTTAAATTCAAAAGACATATGAGTAAAAATGTTGATTACTGGGATTGGAAAAGGATTAAATTTAATGATATTTTCGCTCATGGCGATAAGGTCATTGCAAGAATAGACGTTATCGGTAAAAGCAAAAAGGGTAAAGTTTACGAGCTCGATTCGATGGAATTATTCCAAATAAAAAATAACAAAATTGTACGCTGGTGGGAGACTTCCTATCCTGATTGGCAACAAATGATTAAAGAATCTGGAGAATCATATTAATGTCTTATAGTTTTTCATTACAGAGCCTGATTTCTTCTTTTTTAATGTAAATATTCTTATCTGAAATAAGCTTAAAATACCTTGAATTTTAGAACGTGGTATTTCCCCTTAAATCACCAAAATAAATAACGTGCGCTTAGAAAGGCGCTATTTGAATGCAGGTTAGCATTTTCCAATCTACCTGCCGGTGTAAATGTATTATTTGTATAGACAGTACCTACTTTATTTTTTCCGAAATTATCATAGAAATAACCTAGTGTTAGCCAAAAATCATCCTTGACTTGATAATCTATACCCGCTCCGACGTTGTAACTAAAATCACTTGTTAGATTGGTAGAGCCTCCAAGCTGGTTGGCAAAGGTTGCTGAATTTATAAAAAGTTGCGTAATTCTATTAAATGAAGTACCTAAACCTAAAGCAATATAAGGCATAAATTTTTTCCATTTATAAATATCGGCCTTGCTCATTAGCAACCAACTCTCTTGCTGCAACCGATAATTATAACTCATAGGAACTGGATCAACTGAAGCAGTTTGAGAAACACCAAACACATTAACGGGTGAAGTGTAACGGTGTTGTAATCCCAAATTTATACTAGGAAACCATGGATTGTTATCTTGTGCCCATCGATAGCCTATTCCCACGAAGAAAAATGGTGTGCTATAAGAATTTCCTGTCTGCAAATTTCCTAATACATTTCCATTTGCTCCGATCAAAAAACTATGGCTACTTCCATAGTCGTAAGCTTTACCCACGCCTAGATCAAAATACAAGCGATGCGGATGCCGACAATAAGCACTAGAATAAGAAGTAGAAGCTGCATAGAGAATACCTGGGGTTAAACAGAGTATTGTGATCAAGCCCGCAACTCTAGAAAAATTCATTCAACCCTCCTTGGCTATTAAAACACTATAAATAAGTCAAAAGTCTGTTTTAAAATTTTTTTACATAAAAATGGCAATAAGGTTGCTTTTGGGATTTTTCATAATAATTTTGATGATAATCTTCTGCTTTCCAGAATTTTGTAGCGGGTGTAACTTTAGTAACCACTTTAAAGCCTTTTTCTTTTAAAACATTAATCAATTTTAAGGCAATTTCTTTTTGTTTAGGTGTCGTATAAAAAATTTCAGAGCGATATTGTTCACCCTCATCGGGCCCTTGTCGATTTAATTGTTCTGGGTCATGAATTTCAAAAAACCGTTTAACTAAAGTTTCATAGCTTACTTTGTTTGGATCAAAAACAATTTCTACTGCTTCCGCATGCCCAGTCGGCTTAGTACAGATTTCTTCATAGCTAGGGCTAGATGTCTGACCTCCTATATATCCCGATAGGATTGAAATAATTCCGGGAAGCTGTTTCATCAAATGTTCAACTCCCCAAAAACATCCTCCCGCAAAAATAGCCGTTTCAGTTTTAGAATTAGTTTCGACTACAGTTTTCTTCGCATCTTTTGTGGATGCATTTTTAGGAATAAATTCTAAAGATATGGAGTTAACACAATGTCGAATATTCTTAGGTGTCAAACCTTCACCAACAAAAACATGCCCAAGGTGTGCACCACATTTTGCGCAAGTAATTTCAGTACGATGGCCATCTGGATCAGATATTCGTTTAATTGCATGGGGTATTTCATCATCAAAGCTAGGCCAACCGGATCCTGAATCAAATTTAGCGGAAGAATGATAAAGCAATGTTCCGCATTGTTTACAAATATAATCTCCATTTTCATTAAATCGATAATATTTTCCTGAATAAGCAGGTTCAGTACCTTTTAATAAGATAACTTTTTTTTCCTCGGGCGTAAGTTTTTTCATGATAAATTTAACGAAACCTTTAATACTATAGTTTGTGAAGTATAGATCAAACCTAATGACATCACACTATCGGTTCAATCTAAGCTTAGAACATAAAAAAACCCGCTAATAAAGTGGGTTTCTTATTGAACTAATTTTATTAATTTAAGCTACTTCAGCTAAGTTAATCGTTTGTTGTCCTTTTTGCCAATTGCATGGACAGAGTCCACCATCTTGTAAAGCATGAAGTATACGTAATACTTCTTCAGGATTACGCCCAACACTCAAATCTGTCACCATATTAAAACGAATGAGGCCTTCAGGATCAATAATAAACGTGGCTCGCTGCGCAACACCTGCATCATTATCTAAAATCCCTAAATTATTACATAATTCATGTTTAATATCGCTCAACATAGGAAACGAAAGATCACGTAAATCTTCGTTATACTGTCGCCAAGCACGATGAACAAACTCACTATCGGTACTACCACCTAATAACACTGCGTTACTTTCTTTAAATTTAGCATTGAGCTCATTGAATGCTACAATTTCGGTAGGACAAACAAATGTGAAATCCTTGGGCCAAAAAAACAGGATCAGCCACTTCCCAGGGTAAGAAGCATGAGTAATTTCAGTAAAAGCCTTGCTGATATCAATATCAACAGTCGCTGTGAGCTTAAACTCAGGTAATTTATCACCTACTTTTAGCATTGACATATCGTTATTTTCCTCTCAGTTCATTTTAGTGAGAACATCTACAGTTACAATTTTTTTCACAAACACCTAGTTGATAGCTTCTAGGACCAGGCAACCAAATAACAAATCTATATAGCTGTATATATTACCTACCCTTGAAACTACGGTACCAAGTATAACAGTCCCATTCTGATTAAAGAAATAATTTTTCTCTATCAAATCGATAGTTATCTTCAATGGGTTGATTCTTAAACAAAGCTATAATTAGCTGAAATAGAGACTGCTTTTTTACTGCTGAAGATGACAAGATAGAGCTTAATTCAGACAAAATTTGGTCTTTAAGCTCTTTTAGATGGCTCTCTCTCTCACTAACATCCTGCCAAAAATCGGTATTTTCATTATCACAGACATCATCTTGGATTTGGAAGGCCAAACCTATAGTATTACCCACTTTTTTAAGGATCAAAAGATTCTTTTCAGGTACGTCAGCGACTATAGCAGGCAATTGAAAAACCGCTACGAATAAAGCCCCCGTTTTTAGGGAATGAATGTTTTCCGCACCCGATTTACCTAAATAAGCAGAATCACTAAAATCCATCGCTTGTCCCGCTACCATCCCCCAGGGTCCGGCAGCTTTTGCCAATACACTAAGCATTTTTACAATTTTAGCAGAGGATACTGGCGCTTTAAGAAGCACATCAAAGGCCAAAGTTTGTAAAGCATCACCTGCCAATAAAGCCATAGTCTCACCAAATTGTTTGTGACAGCTAGGCTTTCCTCGACGCCAATCATCATTGTCCATGCTCGGTAGATCGTCATGAATCAATGAATAAGCGTGAATTAATTCAATTGCACAGGCGGCATGGTCTAAATCCTGTAAACCCAGTCCTAATGCTGTTCCTAAAGTGTAAATAAATAAAGGTCTTAGACGCTTTCCACCATTTAAAACTGCATAATACATCGCGTCATATAAAGGTTTTGATACTGGAGGAGGATTTGACAAAAAATTCGCTAATAACCGATTTAGGCGTTCTTGATAACTTACAAACTCAGTTTCTGTATTCACTAGGCTAATTCTTCATTTATTTCAAAGGGTAACAATTCATTTTTCTGATTTACATCAGTTGCGTCTGGACTTGTTAAAATCCGGACCTTTTGTTGGCCTTGCTCTAAAGCTAATCGGCAGTCTTTAATTAAACTTACACCACGGCTAAATTGTTCAAGAGAGTCTTCTAGTGTCGCGTTGCCACGTTCCAATTGTTCAGCAATTTTTTCAAGTTCCATTAAACTGTTTTCAAACTGAAAACCCTTGTTTTTCTTTGTCTTTGGCATAAAAAGCCCCCTCATTTTTCATGTATTCATATAGCAGAAATTAGACTTTAGCTATAAAGTTCGAAATTAATTCCAACGATTATGAAAGCCTTATAAAATGATGTCAAATAATGCCAATGTGTTATTATCGATTACCCTAGAAGAAACGCCTAAAATATTTAATTTTGATTGAGATTTTTCAAGAAAAAAACTATTCGTCACGAAAATAGGACATTTTAATTTCACTGGATTATGTTCCAGTATGAATAAAAGATTTTCAGGAAACTGATTGATGTTTTTTAAAAAGCTAATTTATTTAAGTTTATTATTTTTATCCCCTTTATGTTGGGCGAATGATGTTCATGAATACCATTTAAAAAATGGATTAACGCTGTTGGTTAAAGAAGACCATCGAGCTCCGATAGTCATCTCAGAAATATGGTACAGAGTCGGTAGTAGTTATGAACCTAATGGGATAACGGGAATATCTCATGCTTTAGAACATATGATGTTTCGCGGAACCAAAAAATTTGGGCCAGGTGTACTTGAAAAAATTGTTTCTAAAAATGGCGGCGAACAAAATGCATTCACCGACTCAGATTTCACTGCTTATTATCAAAAATTTTCTGCCGATAAATTAGCTGTTAGTTTTGAATTAGAAGCTGATCGAATGCGAAACTTGTTATTGCGCCCACAAAATTTTCTTAAAGAAATTCAGGTTGTGATGGAAGAAAGACGAATGCGGGTCGACGATAACCCTCAAGAAATTTTGTTAGAACGTCTTAATGCCGCTGCTTTTGTTGCAAGCCCATATCATCATCCAGTTATTGGCTGGAAAACCGATTTACAAAATATGACGGTTGAGGATCTACGTAAATGGTACGAAACTTGGTATGCGCCTAATAATGCGATATTGGTTGTCGTCGGTGATGTAAAACCTAATCGCGTCTATCAACTCGCACAAACCTATTTTTCTAATTTAAAACCTATCACTCTCCCTAAAATAAAACCTGTAAAAGATCTATTTCCCTTGGGAGAAAAACGCCTCATCATTCATACGCCAGCTCAGTTGCCATGGTTGGTTATGGCTTATCCGGTTCCAGTTATTAAGCAAGATTCAAATAATCAAGATCCTTATGTTTTACATGTTATAGCTACATTATTATCAGGCGGTAATAGTGCTCGTTTTGCGAAGAATCTTGTTCGCGATCAACAAATTGCTGCCGATGCTAATGCACTTTATAATCCAATAAGCCGCTTAGACAGTTTGTTTTTATTACAAGCTACACCAACAGCTGGCCATAATTTATCTGAACTTGAATCAAGCGTGTTAAAACAAATCAAACAATTACAAACCTTTAGTGTAGGTACTGAGGAGTTGGCTCGCGCAAAAGCGCAAATAGCTGCCGACAAAATCTATCAAGACGATTCAATCACTGCAAAAGCCAATGAACTTGGAAGCTTAGCTGCAATTAATTTGCCCTGGCAAATTGAACGAGATTATCTAAAACATATTAATGCTATCACTCCACGTCAAGTACAAACCGTTGCCAATAAATATTTATTGGCTTCACATTTGACTATAGCTTACTTGCTTCCTTTATCTATCAATTCAACTAATTTCAATTCTTTATCCGTTATAGGTTCTAAGCATGTACCTTAACTCTTTTTTTTATTTTTTAATTTTTTTATCTTTATTATTTATTGATACGACACAGGCTAAAATTTCTCCTGTTACGCTAAAAATTGAACATTGGTCTACAAAAAATGGCATACCGGTTTATTTTGTCCCTAAAAACGAAATATCTATTATAGATATCGGAGTATTGTTTCATGCGGGCTCCGCTCAGGATAATACCTCGCCTGGAATAGCTCAATTTACTGCCCAAATGCTAGACCAAGGCACTCAAAATCTAAATGCGGATCAAATTGCCACTCGTTTTGAAGCAGTTGGGGCCCATTTTAGCGCAAATACTAACCAAGATATGACGGTTTTAAATCTACGTTCATTCAGTGCCCCACAATTTTTCAATCCCGCATTAAGCAACTTTTCTATTTTACTTAAGGATGTCACTTTCCCTGAGCTTGCGATAACTCGTCTAAAAAAACAAATACTTATAGCCTTAAAACAGGAGGCGCAAACACCTACCTCGATTGCCTCTAAAACCTTCTATCAAACCTTATACGGGGCTCACCCCTATGCTTCACCGATATTGGGAAACAAAATTAGTATTGAGCAGCTATCCCAAAAAAAATTATTAAATTTTTATAATCAAAACTATGTTGCGCAAAATGCCATGATCGCTATAGTAGGAAATATAACTAAAGCTAAAGCAATAACTATAGCTGAACAACTTTCTGCTATGCTCGCGAGGGGAAAAACGGCTCTCTCTATCAACTCACCCACCTCTCCTCATTTAAAAAATCATATTATAAAAATCCCTTATCCATCCAAACAAACGACTATTTTTTTAGGCCAAATCGGTATTGCCGTAAACGATCCAGATTATTTTCCACTCATTGTGGGTAACCAAATTTTAGGCGGCGGGATTCTTACCTCAAAACTTTTTAATGAAGTTAGAAATAAAAGAGGCTTATGTTATGGAATAAATAGTGGATTCAAACCATTACAAGCTGCCGGTCCTTTTTTTATAGTGTTACAAACCCGTCGAGACCAAGCAGCTAAAGCACTCTCTTTAACTCAACAAACTTTAAAAAATTTCCTGGCTAAAGGGCCAACTACGCAAGAAGTATTAGATGCTAAACAAGCTTTAATAGGCAGTTTTCCAACTTCTATTGCGAGTAACGAAGATATTTTGACCGCTACCGAAAAAATTGGTTTTTATCAACTACCTTTGGACTATTTAAATTCCTATCAACAAAAAATTAATTCGGTTAACTTAGAACAAATTCGAGATGCTTTCAAAAAAATTAAACCTGAGAAAATGATTGTTGTCATGCTCGGGAAACAATGACTATATTGGATAAAAAACTGTTCTGTTTTCTAGATGATAAGTATCCACTACAATAGTTGGCGGTGCAGAATAAAACATGATTGGAGCAGAAGTTAAATAAGCAGCAGAACCAGGCTGGGAATGATTATTATAAGTTGCCTCTATACTATCCACTGGTAATGCCGCTGGAACAGTTAAACAAGAAATCTGAGATTGATTATTATCGGTGGTTTTTACATTAGTTAAGCCATTAACATTAAAAGGATCTATACGACTCATAAGAAAACTGTACCTACTGTTGGATGTAATGGTCTTTAAATCAGCTTTAGCCCGCTCTTTATTTGTATATTCTTCTTCAAAACGTGCCTTAATCTTACTACATTCATCGGTCGATTTTAAAATTTCAGTTAGTAAATTGTGTTCTCTGCTGTTATTAATATGAGCGTTTGTTGATGGTAAAGATTTTTCTATGCCCAAGTTAAATTTTTCAGATAATACCTCTATCGAATTTTTTTCTTCATCTTTTCTAATCAATGGAAGAGATTTAAAAAAAACTTCTTTATTCTTCTCTTCAGTTTTTTTTTCATTTTTATCAGATTGTTCCTTTATTTTTTTATCTAAAATTTTAAATCTTCTTTGATAGTCCTCAGCTTCAACACTGATTGCACATAATTTGAGAATTCGAGTATCAGTTTCACATTTAAGCAAACTAAATAATTTTTCCAACCCATTTGCTTGCTCTTTTAAAAAAATATATTCCTTAGTTAATTTTCCATATATTTGACTTTCTTGCTTTTTTGGCAGCTTAGGAAAGAATTGAGAAATATTTGAGTCATTTGTAAAAGCGCTTGAAAGCTTAATCAAAATATTTTTCGCTTCATTATTACACTTACGATATTTCTCTATGATTAAATTAATAAGAAAATCTATCGAAAAATTAGGATTATTATGTAATTCGTGCAATTCCGCTAATTTCGTTTTAAAATCTTCTTGTCCTAATAAATTTTTATTATTTACCAATCTCTCAGCTTTTTCTAACAATTTTGGCAAACTTAAATTTTCTAAATCTCGTATTTTTTTAGCATTTTCAAAAGCACTCAAACCCGATAAAAATTTCTGCATTGAAGAAGAAAGCTTTCCTAAAGCAGAAGAAATTTTTTGACGAAACCGATTAATATCTTGAGTCGTTTCTTTTATTTGTTTTAAGCTCTCAGATAAATTTTGAGTCAAGCAGCTTAATGTCTCAGTAAGATCTTCAATAGACCTATTTTCTATTTCTAATTTTTCATAAAGCTCCGATTTGTTTATTTCTTTTTTTTTGGGTTTGAATTTAGGTTTATTATTAAATTTATGTTTTTCAATTTTTTGATATTCAGCTTCACAAATTTTCTGTTTTTTTTCTAAAGATTTTAATGAATCAAATATTAGATTTTTTTCTGGCATGAGAACCGAACTATCATTCAATTTTGGAATTAGAGAAGTTTCTAAAGCCTTAATCTCAGATAAGCTATGATTCAGGTCTTGGATAGTTTCTAAATTTAATTTAATTTCTTCAAGAACATTTTTTTTATATTGATTATATGCAACGATATTCTTAAAATCTTTTTCAATAAATTTCTTTATTTCTATTTTTCTTTTCGTTTCTAAAATATCTAAGGATTGAAATTTTAAATTCAAAAATACATTAAATGTAACCATATCAGTATAAGCTAATTTAGTGTTAAATTCTGATAAACTGGCATTAAAACCTGGATAAAGTAAACTAAATAGATAATAAAAACTAAATTCAATCAAATCTTCACGTTCTGTACAATCTAAAATAGAAATATCGTCTTTTGAATAAATTTCAGTCACTCCTTTAATAAATAAACTAGTTTTTTCATTCAATGGAGAATAAAATTCATCTCTACATAAACCATGAAACAAAAAATTTAATGCCTCTTTATTAGTTTTAATAATATCTGGATTTCCTACAGTATTTAAAGAAAAATCATTACCAATTTTACTATTAAACACTTCTAAAAACTTTGGAAGATGCACTTCATTAACAATAATTGCTAACAAACGTCGCATTTTCTCTAACTTTAAATATTTACTCTCAATTATTGTTCTTGTTTTTTTGTTAATTATATCAATTTCGTTTTCTAATACTTTACAAAAACCTAAAGCATGATTAACATCTGCCCCATTATCCTCTAACCGTTTTCTGCTAAGGAAATTACTATATTTATAATCTAATTTCTGTAGTGATTTTTCTAAAGTATTTAAACTGGAAATAAGTGTATTCCTAGAATTGGCTTTATAATCAACCACTGCTATGTCTAAGATAATTGCTTTTTTTAAATCCTCAAAATGAGTAGCAACAGGTTTAAATTTTAGAAATTCTAGTAAGAACTCATAGAAAAAAAAACAGCGTAATGCTACTAGTTCATAATTAGAATCAGGCAAAGCAATATTACTGGGTATATTTTGGGATAGGAAAAAATTGAACAAAGTTAAATTAAAATTATCAGCAGTAAAATAACTACATTCAGAAAATATCGCTTTTAACTTCAGAAGTGTATTAATATAGGGATCGCTAAAGTATTGAATATTTTCAAAGAATTTTTTTGCATATTCCTTAAAATAGGATTGATACCGTTCGAAATCAAATGCTATGAGTACTTTAGAAAAACAATCCCCATCAATATACTCATTATATAAATCTTCTTCTTCTATTTTTAACTTATTAATTAGCTTGGTTGAATTTTTTTTATTAGGCGCTTCAAAGTTTTGTTTTAGAATGGCTAATGTATAAAATCTTCTAATAAAAATAAAAAATAAGATAAAGTCTTTAATAGAGCCTTTAAGATAATTTATTTTTGTAAGTGCGCTATTTATATTTTTTTTTTCGTTTTCAAATTCTTCTTTTTGCTTTTTAAATTTATAAATTGATTCTTGGTCATTTACCTTAGCTAACAAATCATTTACTAAATTAATTTTTTTCTCTAACACAATTAATTCATTTTCGAGTTCAATTGATTCTTCTGATAAAGAATAATTAGCGGGAATGGTTGGATTTTGAAATAGTTTGCTCATATTTTCCCTCACCTTAATTGTTAGACCATCTACTATATCCTTGATCATTTATTATTTTCCATGTAAGATAATTTATATATAATATCTGAAATTTTAAGCAAATAAAAAGATATTTCTTTAAAATTAAGAAAAAAATAAAAGGAAATTTTTATAAACTATAAACCAAGGGTTAAGATTATCTTTTAAGAAGTATTAAACTGACACTAAATTCTGCTCTTGCAATTTGCTAAATACTATTTCTGCTGCAGCTAAAGTAAAGTCTATTTCCTGAATTCCATGGGCACTCGATATAAAACCAGATTCAAAAGCTGAGGGTGAGAAATAAATACCTTCCGCCAGCATTCTATGAAAGAATTCTTTGAAAAGTAACTGATTGGCCGATTTTACTTGTTGATAATTATAAACTTCGGTTTTTTGACAAAAAAGAAATCCGAATAGACCGCCTATACAATGTGCTTGAAGATTAATATTGGCTGCTTTAGCCAGCTCTAACAATCCGGATGTTAGTTTTTCATTTATTATACTTAACTCTGCATGAAATCCCGGTTGACTGATTAGATCTAAAGTTGCAAGCCCTGCTGCTACAGTAATTGGATTTCCCGATAAAGTACCTGCTTGATAAACATCACCTAATGGTGCTAGGCAGTCCATAATCTCAGCCCGCCCACCCAAGGCGCCAATAGGTAAACCACCGCCAATAATTTTCCCGAGAGTAGTTAAATCGGGTTTCACTTGATAAATTTCTTGTGCCCCTCCTAAAGCTACTCTAAACCCTGAAATCACTTCATCAAAAATAAGTACATTTCCATAATAATCACATAACTCACGTAAGCCTTCTAAAAAACCCGATAAAGGTAAAACACAATTCATATTCGCGGCAATAGGCTCTACGATGACAGCAGCAATTTCTTTACCATAATGCATGAACATTTGGGTAACTTGTTCTAGATTATTAAAGTCAACACTTAAAGTTTGTTGTGCAACTACTTTGGGCACTCCTGCACTATCGGGTATGCCCAAACTGGCTAATCCGGACCCTGCTTTTATTAACAAAGCATCAACATGACCATGGTAACAACCATTAAACTTTAAAATTTTATCTCGACCGGTATAGCCCCGGGCAAGACGTATAGCTGTCATGGTGGCTTCGGTGCCTGAATTCATTAAACGTATTTTTGTTAAATTAGGCATTAAATTGGAAATTTTTTCTGCTAGATCAATCTCTGCTGCGGTAGGAGCCCCAAAACTTAAACCGCGTTTAGCGGCTTCTTCTACAGCAAGTACAATTTTTTCAGGCGCATGCCCAAGTATTAATGCCCCCCATGACCCTACGTAATCGATATAGGACTTACCCTCGACATCAAATAAGTAAGCCCCCTTTCCATGAGAAAAGAATGTCGGGGAACCTCCCACGGCGTTAAAGGAACGCACCGGAGAGTTTACCCCCCCTGGGATAAACTGCTTAGCTTTGCTAAATAACTCATGTGAAGAAATCATATTTAACTTAGACCTGTCTTAAACCTTTACTTTTTTATATACTCAGAAAAATTAAATGTTTGATAAATACTATTGCTGATAATTGACTCAATTGTAAACGATAAACTAAAGCAATAATGTCATCATTAAGCTTACTTTTTTATCTTTAGAAATCCCAAATTTAGCGGTAACACTACAAAGGGTATAACAAGGACCATGCTGTTAGTTCAGCATTAAACTAAGGCACGATCAACTTTATGCTCAAACCAATTAACACTTTTAAAAACACTCACCAAGAGCATAAGTTGTTTAAGCGTCGGGCTATCGCCATTCTTATTAGCATATCGATTTTAAGTCTTTTATTACTAAGTCGGCTAATTTATTTACAAGTTTTTCAGCATAAACTTTATACCACCTTAGCCCGACAAAATCAGCTTAGCCTAGTGCCAATAGAACCCAATCGTGGCTTAATTTATGATAGAAATGGCGTCTTACTCGCAGAAAATAAACCTATTTTTAATCTGGTTATTACCCCTGATTTAGTTAAAAATATAGATATCACCATCCAACAATTAGGCTCTTTCATCAAAATTGACGCAGAGGACTTAAAGCAGTTCAACCGCCAGCGACGTTTACATCATCGCTTTGAACCCGTCCCAATACGCTTAAAATTAAATGAAGAAGAAGTCGCTAAATTTTCCCTAGAACGATATCGTTTTCCAGGTGTCGCAATACAAGCACAAATGATTCGTTTTTACCCACAAGGCCCTTCTTTTGCAGCAATAGTAGGTTATATGGGTAGAATTAATGAAAAAGAACTACAAAGCGTCGATCCAGTTAATTACAGCGCAAGTAATTTCATCGGTAAAACCGGCGTAGAAAAATATTATGAAGCCCAACTACATGGTACAGTCGGCTACCAGCAAGTAGAAACGAATGTACACGGTCAAATCATCCGTATATTAAAGCAAACTCGGCCTATTGCGGGCAGAAGTATTACTTTAACTATCGATAGCAATTTGCAAAAACTTGCTCAACAAGCTTTAGGTAGCCAAAAAGGGGCTATAGTTGCCTTAGATCCTCGTAATGGTGAAGTTTTAGCTTTTGTCAGCAATCCTTCTTTCGACCCCAATTTATTTGTCAGTGGAATTCGACAACAGGATTATGAACTATTACAAAATGAGCCAGGAAATCCTCTCTACAACCGCGCCCTTCGTGGGTCTTATCACCCTGGCTCTACCATCAAACCGTTCATCAGTACTGGAGCTCTTCTAGAAAATGTGGTTACTCCCACTTTTACTATTCATGATACAGGGGAATTTCAGATTAACGGCAAAGGACGGATTTACCATAATTTTCGCCGCCATGCTTATGGTGATGTAAATTTACTCAAAGCGCTCACCGTATCTTCAGATATTTATTTTTATAATCTGAGCCTACGTATGGGAATAAATCGAATTTACACAAGTTTAAAGCGATTTGGATTTGGAAGTCCTACAGGCATCGATCTCCCTGATGAAGGGAGTGGTATTCTACCTAACCCTCAATGGAAAGAAAAATCTTATAATACACCATGGTATGGCGGAGATACATTAAATTGCGGCATTGGCCAGGGATTCCTATTAGTAACGCCTATACAGCTTGCATCCGCAGTCAGCGCCCTTGCTGAATGGGGAGATCGTTGGAAGCCTCACGTCGTGTTAAGCTGGCGTAAGAATGATGGAATAGTAGATTTTACTAAGCCACAACATTTAGAATCAATTAATTTACCTCCGGATATCTTGAGTTTTATCCGTACCGCTATGCAACATGTGGTAAATGCGCCCGGAGGAACTGCCGAACGCTTCTTTCCAGGCGTTCCCTATACCTTGGCAGGTAAAACAGGCACTGCGCAAGTGTATAGTTTAAAAAACGATGAACGTTATAATACCAAAACAGTCGCTGCCAAGCTTCGTGATAACTCGTTATTTATTGCTTTTGCGCCTGTTGAAAAGCCTTCAATTGCTCTTGCTATCGTTATCCAAAATAGTGTTACTCCAGCGCCGCAAATTGCTCGTAAACTCTTAGATTATTACTTAATCCCAGCTTCACCCATACCCACTATTACTTCTCAGCAAGCTCTTCCGGTGATTGGCCCTGAAAAAAAATCAGATAATATAGATGAATCTAAAAAACCATTAAATTCCTCAAACATTAGGGATGAGTCTATATCGCCTAAAATGGACTTTGAAGACGATGAAACTGATGAAGACAGTTATGATGATAGCGATATCAAAAAAACTGATAGCGGTCAGGATGAACAGCCAAAATTGGATAAATTTAACAAAAACCCTGCAAACCCTGTCTCTGCAGAAACCAAGCCTAACAAAAACAACAATGCAGAAGATTCCTTGGAAATGGATGATAATAATTCACTAGCAGAGTAAATCAAAACACTTCTCTCGATTGACAAACAACCTCTATAAGGGCATGATTGGCGCCTATTTTACTCTGCTTACATTTATCTATTAGCTGTAAGCTCGTTTGTTGTTAATTCAGGAGGGGTTGTCCTTTGGCCAATACAAAACAAGCAAAAAAACGTGTACGACAAGCAGAAAAACACCGTAAGCATAATTCTAGCTATCGTTCTATGATGAGAACGTATATTAAACATGTTGTTGTCGCTATTGAAGGCGGAAAAGCACTGGAAGCAGATAAAGCCTACCGTATCGCTTTACCCATAATTGATCGTATGGCTGACAAAGGTTTCATCCATAAAAACAAAGCAGCTAGACATAAAAGTCGTTTATTAGCTAGAATTCGCAAATTAACACCTACTGCTGCCTAAAATTCTCAGTTATAAATTAAAAATCTGCGTTAATGATCTTTTTAGGCTTTCATTGTGCCTAGTCAATGCTAATGTAGCCTTACCCAAACTTTTATATATATATTCTAATTCGGGAAAAGATTTCAACGCAGATAAATGCTTTTTTAAAGTATCGACATCTGCTCGTTGCAAAGGCCCTGTCAGGGCTTCTTTAGGCTTAAGCCTTTGTGCTTTGTTTAAAGCTTGAGACATAAGTCCTATGGTGAGATTTTCAGCTAATATATCATTTAACCCAGCTTTGGAATAACAATCTTTAGCCATAGCCGATAGGGTGATTACATAATTAGCTGCAAATACACTAGCCGCATGATAAAGCGGCTTATATTTTTTTTTGATTGTAAATATTTGGGCCTTCATGGCATTAAATATTGGCAATAATCGTTCAAATGCTTCTTTATTACCTTCAAATGCACAATATGTCCCACTAAAGTTTTTTATATCCGCCGCTGGCTCAGAAAAACTAAAAACTGGATGTAAACTAGCTATATAACAACCCAAACTAGTTACGGAACCCAAACATTCGGAGGATAACAATCCACTACAATGGAAAACGACATCTCCAGGTCTTAACACCCTTTGCCAAGCAATTTGTTGGGCTATATATTCAATACTATCATCCGGCGTAGCAATTAAATAAATATCGGCGGGTTTTAGTTGTTTAAGCGTCAAACAAACTCTACCCTGCCCTAAAAAAGCAACAGCCTTTGCAGCACTCACACTACTTAAGTTAACGATATCTTGGATAGAAACAAGTTCTGTATCAATAAACAATGCTGCTAAGGTTTTTCCTAAGCGCCCACAACCAATAATATTAAGTTTTAATTTCATTTTATATTCTTCGCACTGAATTTTTGCCTTTGTCACCGTTTAGTGCAAGCGCCTTGACAAAAATCTAATGGCAGTTAGGGTATAATAGTTTGTTGTTTTAATGTTTATCATCTTGATTTTGATAACTAAGCGAATCAACCGCTTCCTTATTTAGATAAACATTATGACTAGGAAAAGACCATTCAGCTCCGTGACGCTGAATACAGGATAATAATTCCAAAAATAGTGTTTGTTGTAATTTTAAAAAATCTGCGCTATTTACAATATTAGTATAGGCTATCACTACTAAATTAAGTGAAGTATTACCCAACTCACTAAGATTAACCGAGATAGGTCTATTTTTATCAATAGCTATATTCTTTTTTAATAATGACTGCATGTCTTCTAATATAGCCGGAACTTTTATTAGATCCTGATAACGCAAACTCATTCGACAATAAAATCGTCGATATTTCATTCTTGATGGGTTTTCTACCACTAAATTTGAGAAAAAAGCATTAGGGATATACACAGGACGACAGTCAGGCGTTCGAATTCTGCATACCCGCCAACCTATTGATTCAACCGTACCTTCCACTTTCAGAGCAGGGAAGCTAATTTGTTCACCTATTATAAATGGCCTATCTAAAAATAGCATGCAGCTACCAAACAAGTTAGCCAGCAGATCTTTTGCAGCAAATCCTATGATAACGCCACCCATGCCGCCAAAAGCTAGAACACCTGCAATACTTAAACCAAAAACTTGAAGTAAGGATAAAGCCGTTAAAATAATAATTGCTAACTTAGCAATCTGATTTATCCCATGGACCAGTGTTTTGTCAATTGATTTATTTTTATTGGTTTGAAGGAACGCTTCTTTAGAAAAAGAAACAAAACGCCATAAAAACCACGCAAATAAACCTATAAAGATTAAATTTCGAATGAAATGAAATTGGTCCGCGCCAATTCCAATTCCTTTCCAAGGGAGACACAGGGACTCTAGGGCAAAAAGAATGCCTATCGTAGCAATCAATACCAACAATGGCCTATAAACTGACTCTATGAATGCGGTGCTTAAAATATGGGGATTACGCTCTAAACGTCGTCGGAATTTTTGATAGAAAATAGGCAGTAAAAAACATAATACAGCTGTTAATATAAGTATAATTAATGCTTTCAGTATACAAAACTGCAGTAAAGTTCTAAATAGTGTTTGCAAAAAAATTTACCTTTTTTCCGATATAATAATCAAATTCGATAAGCCACGATAGTCATGAGTTTAGCCAATCCTTGCATGCTCCATTGAATGACTATTGGCAAAGGAATACCCCCAGCATCTTCAGCTGTTAATGCATGTTCTATTTCTTCTTTGCGCATTTGCTCTAAAATAGCGCGGCTTTTTTTGTCCTGTAAAGGCAATCTCTGTAAATGCTTATGCAAATGCCTTTCCACTTGATGTTCAGTTTCTGCTAAGAAACCTAAGCTTACCTTATCCCCCCACAAACCGGCAGTCAAACCTATTAATAAGGAACTTAGATACCAAAAAGAATTCAAATAACTAACGTGCGTATCTAACTGATGAATACGTTGCTGACACCAATTAAGGTGATCGACCTCTTCTTTCGCGGCTTTTTTTAATTTATGTTGAGTTTCTTTGGAGCGGGCTGTAAGTGCTTGGCCTGTATAAAGGGCTTGAGCGCAAACTTCACCTACATGATTTATTCGCATTAAGCTGCCAGAAAGTTGACGTTGTTTTTTATTTAAATCGTCCTCTTCAATTGCCAAAATGTCGGCTGGGCTGGGACGTGTAGAAGTAGAATAAGGCTGTATGGATGATAAAGCTCCATCGATATGTAAAATTAAATGATCCCAAAGAGAATAATTGCGCATTAAATAACCTTTTGCGTGTATAATATTCAATAATTGCAACAAAACCAAAAAATACGTTAAGCTTAATCAGCTTTAATTTGACCTCGCAAATCTATGAAGAAGTTATTATACCAATTATTAATCAGTTCCCTACTCTTGATCAGCTTTAGCCCTTTAAGTTATGCCGGCTGGCCTTTTAACTTAGCTCATCAAATGAACAAGAATAGTGTCTCTCAGATGCTACAGCCAATTCTACCCGCTGTTGTCAATGTTTCTGTTCAAGGAGATATTCCACCTAATCAATTACCAGCTCCTGTCCCGGGGCGTCCTTATCCACGTCATTTTGAAAGCATGGGTTCGGGCGTCATTGTAGATGCTAAAGCCGGTTATATTTTAACTAATGCACATGTTATTCACGAAGCTAAAACTATCACTGTAACTTTAAGTGATGGTCGCGTTTTTAAAGCAACCCTAAAAGGTTCAGACCCAGCTTCTGATATTGCCTTACTTGCCATTATACCCGATCATTTAACAGCTATTCCGCTAGGCAATTCAGATAATCTAAAAGTAGGTGATTTTGTAGCGGCTATTGGCAATCCTTTCGGACTTAACCAAACAGTTACTTCAGGTATTGTCAGTGCGTTACAGCGTACTGGATTAGGGATAGAAGGTTTTGAAAATTTTATTCAAACGGATGCCCCTATTAATCCAGGTAATTCCGGAGGCGCTTTAATTAATTTGCAAGGTAAATTAGTGGGAATCAACACAGCTATATTGGCGCCAGGATCCAATGCAGGAAATATAGGGATTGGTTTTGCTATACCTATAAATATGGCATACGGTGTTATGAAACAATTAGCCGAATATGGTTCGGTAAAACGTGGATTAATGGGGGTGCTGGTACAAGATTTAACACCCGCATTAGCTAGCGCTTTACATATTTCCACAGAAATTAATGGGGCTTTGGTTTCCCAAGTACCTCATTATTCACCCGCCGAAACCGCAGGGATTCAAACCGGTGATATCATTCAATCTATTAACGGCATATCCATACATAACGGTGGACAAGTAAAAAATGTCGTCGGTATGTTACGGGTGGGAAATAAAATTACTGTCAAGCTATTACGTAAAGGAAAAATAATCAATACAGTAGTAGTGACGTTGACTGACCCTAAAGATTACAAAAAAATGGCTGAGCATGATAATCCATTTCTGTTTGGCTTAGTATTGCGCGACTTCAATCAAACTATTGCCGGCCAAGGTCATTTGATTGGTGTAGAAGTCGTTGATACCGATGAAGATAGCATGGCTTGGCATGCAGGGATTCGTCCTAGTGATGTCATAACTTCTGCTAATCAAATACCTATATCTAGTGTTGCCCAATTACAAGACATCGCTAAACAAAGTAAACAAGAACTTTTAGTCAATGTATTATCGCGGGGCGGAATCAGATTTGTAGTAATTAAATAAAAAGCTTTTAATCAATATTAGAAACATGGATTAGTATTGGAAAAGCTAGGAATAAGCTCGATGGCAAAGCCTAACTCATGTGGCTTTGCTGCAAAACGAGGATCTATATCATACCCTACCACAGCAATGAGCTCCTTTTGATAATAAATTAAAGGGATCTTATTGCGCTGCCATGGAGGAACGCCCCATTCTTGAAATAATTTTTTTAATGGGTGAGAACCTTGACGATTGCTTGCATAAAATCTTTCTCCTCCTTGGCGAAAAGTCACATCGACTTGTCTTTCTTTTAGTAAAGAATAATTTAATCCTGCGCCTAAAACCTGCTTTGTAGTCAATTGATCTAATGTAGGTAATATTATTGTTTGACCCAGTTCCCAAGAAATTAACTTAGTTTCGAAAATTTTTTCATCTTCTACTAAATTAAGAGCATAAATATAATCTTGGTAGCGACGTAACTGAATATTTCCCCAATTAACTCGAGGGGATGCATCTATTCTACTTTTTAGCAAAATATCAATTTGCTGCAATTGTTTCTGACTAGGTAAGGAGCACCCTAATTGTTTTAACCAATAACGTAAAACATTATTTTGACGTTTAGTGCTTAATTTCTGCAAATTAGAAATAATTAAAATATTAGGCACGGGTCCTTTAAGTATAGACCAATCCTGATGAGCAATTTCATCAAGCAAAGAATGTGCTTCCGCTAAATTTGCAGCAGCTCTAGCAATAGTTTTATCAGCTTGGGGCCAACGCCGCTGAATTAATGGCAACACCTGATGACGAATATAATTGCGATTAAAGCGTAAATCTTTATTGCTATCATCTTCGATCCAAGCTAATTGATGCTCTTGAGCATATCTGGAAAGCTGTGTACGCGTAAAATTTAGCAAAGGTCGTAATAGATAGCCTTTTGAAAATTCCTGGCAAAATGGCATGCTCGCTAAGCCCTTAAGGCCTGAACCTCGTAACAACTGCAATAATAAGGTTTCTGCTTGATCATTGCGGTGATGAGCGGTTAACAAAAAATCTCCTAGGGGGACTTTCTGAGCCATAGCATTGTATCGGGCTACTCGCGCGTATGCTTCTGGACTTTCTCCAGGTTTAGGGCGAGTATCTATAGAAATAACATCACAAAAAATACCAAATTTTTCGCAGGTATGTCGACAGATAGCAGCCCAATTATTTGAATCAACATGCCAGCCATGGTTAACATGGATAGCTCGTAAACGCTTCTTAGGTAATATACAGCTTAATGCGTAGAGTAAAACTTGCGAATCCAACCCGCCACTATAGGCAACCCAAAAACAAGCAGAAGAGGGGTATTGTTTTAATAAATAGTCGAGTTTTTCATGCGTAAACATAAACTAACCATACAAAATTTACCCTGGAATTGTAAAGTAATACGGGAATATAGATGGAAAAAAGGAAGAATAATTAGATTTGAATTTCTTATGCAACAGAATGAGACCATATCGATTTATTTAAAGTCTGACGCCATTGATAATAGCCTTTGATACATAACAACATAAAGACTAAATACAGTAATGATGTTAAATACAAAGATTTGCTGATATACAAATTAATAGAAATCACATCGATAATTATCCATAGAATCCAATGTTGTAGATATTTCTTACTCATCATCCATTGAGCAATCAAGCTTAATGTAGTAATCATAGCATCGGCATAAACAGTTGTAGAGTCTGTATTGTGTTTTAAAATAAAACTAATGCCTACAAATAAAATAATAGCGACGGCAACTAACGACAAACAAGTTGAGAGATTCAACATTTGCATAGCAATTGGCTTATTTTCTTTGCTACCATAACACCATTGATAGAGGCCATAAAACTGAAAAAATAAAAAAACTCCTTGTAGGCTCATGTCGGCATACAACTTGATGTTAAAAAAAATAATAGCATAAAGAGAAACGGTCAATATCCCAAAAAACCAATTCCATAAACTACAACGTGTTAAAAGGTAAATATTTACTATTCCGGATGTAAAAGCTATTGCTTCAATAGATAAAAGCTTCATATTTTAATTAATGAATTGCAAGCCAAATGAGCGAAAAATTATGCGCCCATAGCTAAAATCTTGCTGTAGCGCAGTTCGAGTAATTTTTCCATAGAAAAATATTGAATCTGTGCTAATTGTTTAATAAGTTCAATTTTTAGTTGGTTAGCCATCTCATCAAAATCAGTATGAGCACCACCCAAAGGTTCTTGAATCACTGCGTCAATCAGTTTAAGTTTATATAAACGATCAGCATTCATAGCCATTGCTTCTGCTGCATCAGGTGCTTTTTCAGCACTTTTCCATAAAATAGATGCACAGCCTTCAGGAGAAATAACTGAATAAACACTATATTGTAGCATCAAAATTCTATCCGCTACACCAATAGCTAATGCTCCGCCTGAGCCACCTTCTCCAATTATTGTTGAAATAATAGGTGTCTTCAACTGAGACATAATCTGTAAATTTTGTGCAATGGCACCACTTTGGTTACGTTCTTCTGCATCTATACCAGGATAAGCACCAGGTGTGTCAATAAAGGTTAGAATGGGCAATTTAAATCTTTCGGCTAATTCCATTAACCGAATTGCTTTACGATAACCTTCTGGTTTAGGCATTCCAAAATTATGTAACACTTTTTCATTGGTGGAACGACCCTTTTGTTGACCAATAATAACTACCGGCTGCTCCGCTAAATTAGCAACTCCGCCAATAATGGAAGGATCATCCGAAAATTCTCTATCGCCATGTAATTCATCAAATTCAGTAAAAATTCTACTAATATAGTCAGAAAAATAGGGTCGTTGTGGATGACGCGCCAATTGGACTATTTGCCATGCATTTAAGGATTGAAAAATAGATTCTGTTAATTCAATTTTTTTTTGCTCTAAACGTTTAATTTCTTCATTGACATTGAGTTCCGCATCGTTACCTAACTTACGTAGCTCTTCTATTTTTGCCCCAAGTTCTGCGATGGGTTGCTCAAAATCCAAAAACTTAAAGTGCATAGCTACTCACTTTTGGTTGCATCAGAAGCTTCTATTACAAGTTCATTTTCAAACTCATAATCAAATTCTTCTCGTAATCGTCGTTGCTCTAAATAATCTTCAATAGCTCGGCGCTTTTCAAGTGAAAATCGAACAGGCGAGACTTTTGCTTTCTTATTCAATGCATCTAAGGCCAATTCTTCAGGCCATGTATCTAATTCTTCATCTTCAATATCTAAAATATCTGGTGACAATTCAGTATCACTACTTCCATCACCATCATCTTCTTCTAATAAAGCCTCTGTTTCTTTATACTCCATAGATCCTACCTATTAAATAAAGCAGCCTATTTTTAGCGCTTACTTTAGTGGGTATAATACCCATTTGGCAAGTATACTCTTTGCATTTGCACTTTTGTCTATTACTTAGCCATTTCGCAATTTTATTCCTGGCATTTGCCAAAAGTCCAATTTTGTGAGTATAAAACCTCCATCTTATTATGAATAAGCTTTTACCCCTACTCAGAAACATTCGTGAATGCCAACTCTGTGTCAATCACTTACCTTTAAACCCAAGGCCCATATTACAAGCACATCACTTGAGCCGTGTACTTATCGTTGGTCAAACACCAGGAATTCGGGTACACAATACAGGAATTCCTTGGAATGATCCTAGCGGGGATCGTTTACGGCACTGGATGCAACTCGATAAGAAAACATTTTATGACACAAATCAAATTGCCATCATCCCCATGGGTTTCTGTTATCCTGGAACAGGACCTTCGGGCGATTTACCGCCACGAAAAGAATGTGCAAGGACTTGGTTACCTAAACTATTAGCTAATCTACCGAATATTCAACTGACCTTATTAATCGGCCAATATGCACAAAAACATTATTTGGGTAACCTTACAAAACCAAATTTAACAGAAACTGTAGCTTCTTACCTAGATTATCTTCCGGCTTTTTTTCCATTGCCGCATCCCTCGCCGCGCAACAATATTTGGCTAAAGCGACATTCCTGGTTTGAGAAAATCATTATCCCAGCCTTACGTAGTACATGCGCCACAATACTAAATACTCCTCCTTAATAAATCATTAATTTAGATGAATTCTAAACTCAATCCCTATGCTGAAATTAATCTTTTTGATCCTCAACTTTTATCTTTTTTGCTGCTGCTTTTTCTCTTTTAGGGATAATTATTCTAAGTACCCCATGTTTCCCTTCAGCGCTTATTTTATCGGCGTTTGCCGTGTCAGGCAAAGCAAAACGGCGATAAAAGCTTCCTTTAGATCGTTCAATTCGAGTATATCCTTCACTTTCTTCTGTATGTGTCGCATTTCTCTCGCCTTTAATGGTTAATATTCCATTTTCCATGGAGATTTCAATATCCTTCGGATCGACGCCTGGAATATCTGCAAAAAGTACAAAACGAGTAGGTTCTTCTTTGATATCAACCGCTGGGGCCCAATGGCTAGTTTCAACCATGGAACTATCTTCAATCAGTTGATGACTGGGATCAAACAATTGGTCCCACTCTTGGGATAGACGGTGTAACTGATGAAATAATGAAGGGGATCTATATCTTATAAAATTTGGCATAAATTCTTCCTCCTTGTTTAAATTACTAGTTTAACTCAAAACAATTGATTTGATCAGTTTAATAATTCCCCTCAGCTTTTAGGCCGAAATGCTGATTTAATGTAAATAGAGCCGTTGTTTCATAGAGAAACAGACTTATTTCTGGTAAAGTAAAAACTTTCAGATTTTTACTATAAAATAAAATTTATGCCCTATTATCAATATCATATCTTCATATGCACTAATCTAAGGGAAAATAATAAAGATTGTTGCGCTAAACGCGGCGCTAAGCCATTGTTAGATTATTTAAAAAATAAGATAAAACAATTGGCCGAAAATCAGCAACAAAAAATTCGGGTGAGCCATTCCGGGTGCCTAGGACGGTGTAGTTTAGGTCCGCTAATGGTCATTTATCCTGAAAGCACCTGGTATCATTATGAGAATCAACATGATATTGACGCAATTATTGAACAACACTTAATCAAACAACAAATAGCACATCGACTACTATTAGCTAATGCAAAATAATTTTTTAGATCTGATACATCCTCGTTATTGGCCTACTTGGTTAGGATTAGGAATCCTATATCTCATTACTAAACTTCCTTACCGTTTACAAATCCTATTTGGTAAAAATTTAGGCCGGATCTCCTATTATTTACTAAAAAAATTTCGACATACTGCGGAAATTAATCTGAAACTTTGTTTTCCTGAATTATCTAATAAAGAACAAAAAGAATTAGTAAAAAAACAATTTCAATCCTTAGGAATGGGACTCATCGAATCTGCGATGGCTTGGTGGATGCCAGATCATAAACTAGACGCTCTAATTCATGTACAAGGATTAGAGCATTTGCAGGACGCACTCACCAGAAAAAAGGGGGTACTTATTTTAAGTGCCCATTTTACCTCTTTGGATATCTGTGGACGTCTTTTTTCTAGCATTTTTCCAATGCATGTTGTTTACCGTGAACAAAAGAACCAAGTGATCGATAAATTATTAAAACAACATCGCCACTTTAAATGGATGCAGCCCATACATCGCCATGCCATTCGCCAAATTATTAAAACTTTGAAACAAAACAAAGCTATTTGGTATGCAGCCGATCAAGACTACGGGCCTACACATAGCATTTTTTCACCATTTTTTAATATTCCTACTGCCACCATTACAACACCTAGTCGCTATGCCCATCAAACTGGAGCAGAAGTGGTCACTTTATTTTATCACCGTCTGCCAAGAAGCAAAGGTTACCAAATTACTATCGGGCCTGTTTTAGAAAATTTTGCTAAGGGAGACGATTTCCAAGATATGCTGCGTTTTAACCAACTATTAGAACAAGCTATTTGCGCTAACCCTGATCAATATCTTTGGATACATCGACGCTTTAAAACACGTCCCCCAGGTGACCTGTATCTCTATTAAAAATAAATATGAGCAATAAATTTATCGGTGGAATATTACTTATTATTGGTACCAGCATAGGAGGAGGAATGTTAGCTCTACCTATTGCTACTGCGCAATTAGGTTTTATCAATGCCTTAATTTTTTTAGTAGTCTGCTGGGCTATGATGACTGCAGCTGCATTGCTTATTTTAGAAGTTAATCTCTGGCATAGCATAAACAGTAATTTAATTAGTATGGCTAAAACAACCTTAGGTAAATTTGGTCAAACTATAGCATGGCTTAGTTATCTTTTATTGCTCTATGCCTTACTAGCGGCTTACATGGCAGGTGGAGGCGATTTTTTAAAGCATCTTCTAATAACATTTCATTTAAATCTTTCCATAAAAATTTCCGCTGTAATATTTACAGGATTATTAAGTTTAATTGTTTATAAAGGATTAGGATCGGTCGATTATGTTAATAGAGGTTTAATGATTAGCAAATTATTATCCTTTATTTTATTAGTAATTTGTATTTTTCCTTTTATTTCTATTCGATACTTATTTAGTTTGGAAAATTCATATCAGCTTAGTGTTATTTTAAGCAGTGCTACGGTTATTATGACCTCATTTGGTTTTGCAGTAATAATCCCAAGCTTACGTAGTTATTTTAACAATGACTTGTTTATGTTACGTCGGACTATTCTCATTGGCAGCTTAATTCCATTATTCTGTTATATTTTGTGGGAATTAACAATTATAGGCGCCATCCCCAGACATGGAAATTCGGGCTTACTTTCCATGTATCATTCGGGACATTCCACTAGTAACTTAATCTCTGCCTTGAATCATTTGCTGGATAATCGTTTAGTTAATTTTTTAGCCAAAATATTTACCTCAATATGTTTTGCCACTTCTTTTTTAGGTGTCGCTTTAAGCTTATTTGATTTTTTTAGTGATGGATTACAAATTGAAAAAAAAGGTTTAAAAAAGCTGGTTCTCTATGCATTTACTTTTTTCCCTCCGTTATTTATTGCTAATCATTACCCCGATGCTTTTATCATGGCATTATCTTATGCTGGGATACTTTGTGCCATTCTACTCGTACTGCTTCCTGCTATGATGACCTGGAGTGGTCGCTATATTAAAAAATGTGCCTTAGGATATCAAGTTTCAGGAGGAAAACCCTTATTACTGAGTTTAATGATAATGGCATTATTTATTATTATTCTAAGTCTCATTTTTCACTAAAAATCTATGAATATAAAACAGTTTGGCGGTATTCTCTTAATTACTGGCAATGCCATAGGGGGCGGGATGTTAGCTTTACCTCTTGCAACTGCTCAATCAGGCTTTTTATATTCATCGCTTTTTTTGATAGCTTGTTGGGGAGTCATGTTAGCCGGGGGTCTGCTGATTCTAGAAGTAAATCTTTGGTTTCCTCCTAATAGTCATTTAATTTCCATGGCACGCGCAACCTTGGGAATCCCAGGTGAGATCATCGCCTGGTTATGTTATTTATTATTGCTCTATGCTTTACTTGCAGCCTATATTGCAGGTGGTTCAGATTTTTTACAAGGTATATTACAGAAAATAAATTTCCATTTTTCACCAATTACTACCAGCATTTTATTTTTACTTATCTTAGGTCCTATTGTTTATAAAGGTATGCATTCTGTGGATTTAATGAATCGAATTCTTATGGGAGGGAAATTACTAATTTTTTTACTCCTAATATTATGTCTATTTCCTTTTATATCAACCACGCAACTGATACAAGGAAATTTACAACATTTACCAAAAAGTCTGAGTATCATCATTACCTCGTTTGGCTTTGCCGCCATTATTCCAAGTTTACGCAGTTACTTTCATAGTAATGTTAAACAATTACGTCAAGTTATTATTCTAGGTAGTATAATTCCCCTTATTTGTTACATTTTTTGGAATGGGGCTATTATGGGAGTTATACCTATCAATAGTCTTTTAACTATTGCCCAGTCCAATCAATCGACTAGTCACTTAACCAACACATTAAGTTATTTATTAAATAGAAATAGTATTACCTTATTTGCTTGGATTTTTACATCGCTATGTTTAGCAACTTCTTTTTTAGGCGTTGGTATTAGTTTATTCGATTTCTTGTTTGATGGCTTTGCCTTCAAGCAAACAGAAAAAAATAAATTTATCGTCTATTTGCTTACTTTCTTACCTCCTCTATTGATTGTTTTGTTTTATCCTGCCTCATTTATGCTGGCTTTGAATTATGCAGGCATATGGTGCGCTATCTTATTAGCTTTGCTTCCCGCACTAATGGCTTGGTCGGGACGTTATAGACAAGAAATTAATGCTCCCTACCGGGTAAGGGGAGGAAAAAATTTACTAAGTTTGCTGATTCTGTCCTCCTCTATTATTATTGCGCATGCGATTATAGTTGATGTTTTTTAATTTATACTCTTCGCACTTAAATTTTTGTCTGCACCGCTTAATTCGCAATCCTGAGTTCCTATACACTTCGGTTGCTTCTTTTTTGTGACGTCTTGCCAAAGATCCACATTGTGTGAGTATATTTGCATTGTATTTTTTAAGTTTTTAAAATTCCTGATTATAATGTAAATGGGAAAATCTTTAATGTCCTACCAAAAAAAATATGCCGACGCCATTCGTTTTTTAAGCATAGATGCTGTGGAAAAAGCCAATTCGGGCCATCCCGGCATGCCCATGGGAATGGCTGACATTGCAACTGTTCTATGGAGAGAATTTTTAATTCATAATCCCCATAATCCTAACTGGAGCAATCGCGATCGTTTTATTTTATCGAATGGTCACGGATCAATGCTACATTATGCCTTACTTCATTTAACCGGCTATGATCTTCCATTGTCAGAGATTAAAAGGTTTCGCCAATTACACTCAAAAACGCCTGGACATCCTGAAGTAGGCTTGACTCCCGGCATAGAAACAACAACGGGGCCACTTGGCCAAGGATTTGCGAATGCCGTGGGTATGGCCTTAGCGGAAAAAAATCTGGCTGCTCATTTTAATCATCCTTCTCACACCATTATCGATCATTTTACTTATGTATTTTTAGGTGATGGTTGTTTAATGGAAGGTCTTTCTCATGAAGCAGCTTCTCTGGCAGGATGTTTAGGTTTAGGTAAATTAATCGCTTTTTGGGATGATAATAACATCTCTATCGATGGTAATGTCTCAGGCTGGTTTAAAGATAATACACCCGAACGCTTTAAAGCTTATCATTGGCATGTTATTCCTGATATTGATGGTCATAATCCAAAACAAATTAAGAAAGCTATCGAAAATGCTCGCGCTGTTACAGATAAACCAAGCTTACTTTGCTGTAAAACCAAAATTGCTTTTGGTGCTCCAAACTTAGTGGATAGTCATCAAGCACATGGGGCAGCATTAGGAGAAAAAGAAGTGGCTGCCACCCGACATGCATTAAAATGGAATTATCCTCCCTTCGAAATACCAAAAGATATTTATCAAGCATGGGATGCTCGTTCTAAAGGCGAGACTTTAGAAAAATCTTGGGAAGAAAAATGGAATGCTTATCAAACAGCTTTTCCGGAACTCGCCAAAGAGTATCAGCGTAGAATTCATAGAAAATTACCCCTAAATTGGGAAGAAAAAACCAAAAAAATTATCGAAAATGTTTATAAAAATCCAACAGAAAAAATTGCAACACGTAAAGCCTCTCAAAATGCTTTAAATGTCTTTGCCCCTCTTTTACCAGAATTATTAGGTGGATCTGCGGATCTGACAGAATCCAATTCTACTTTATGGAGAGGATCTAAAATTTTAACCAAAGAAAATCCATCGGGTAATTATGTTCACTATGGAGTTCGGGAATTCGGTATGTCTGCTATGATGAACGGCATAGCCCTCCATGGAGGACTCATTCCTTATGGAGGAACTTTTTTAGTCTTTAGTGATTATGCACGTAATGCTGTTCGTTTATCCGCATTAATGAAACAACATGTTATTTTTATTTATACTCACGATTCGATCGGACTAGGCGAAGATGGTCCAACTCATCAACCTATAGAACATATCAATAGCTTAAGACTTATCCCAAATCTTTCAGTTTGGCGACCTTGTGACGCACTCGAAACCACAATTGCTTGGCAGCAAGCTATACAACATTTAGGTCCCACTTGTTTATTACTCACTCGACAAGCTTTACCCTCGCAAATCCATCATCAAGAAACCTTACAATCTATCCATCGAGGCGCTTACATTCTTCTCGAAAGTCCATCAACACCAGAAGCTATTATCATAGCAACAGGTTCTGAAGTTAGCTTAGCGATAAGTGCTGCGCAAGCTTTAAATCAGCAAGGTAGACAAATCAGAGTAGTTTCTATGCCTTCAGCTGATCGTTTTGAACAACAAGACTTAGCTTATAAAACTAAAATTTTACCTAATTCGATTACAGTACGGATTGTTATAGAAGCAGGAAATAAAGATTTTTGGTATCGATATGTAGGTAATAAAGGTAAAGTAATCGGACTTGATCAGTTTGGAGAATCTGCACCGGCTACAGATGTTTTTAAAAATTTTGGATTTACTACAGAAAATGTTATTAAAACACTAAATCAATTATTAGCTGATTAAGCTATGGGGAGTTACTATGACAACACGTATTGCTATTAATGGTTATGGACGTATAGGCCGTAATATTTTAAGAGCTTTTTTTGAAAACCCTAAACACCATGATATCGAAATTGCTGCGATAAACGACTTAGGTAATATCGAAATTAATGCTCATCTGACACGTTATGACACTACTCATGGAAAATTTGCAGGAACTATAAATATAGATAAAGATTATTTAGTTATAAATGGACAGCGGATAAAAATCTTCTCAGAACGCGATCCAGAAAATTTACCTTGGAAAGAATTAGATGTGGATGTTGTGCATGAATGTACAGGTCTATTCACGTCACCAGAAAAAGCGGGAAAACATATCAAAGCAGGTGCAAAAAAAGTCATTATTTCTGCTCCGGCCGGTAATGGGGTTGATGCAACTATTGTTTATGGGGTTAACCATCATGACTTGAAAAGTAGCGATATTATAATTTCTAATGCCTCTTGCACTACCAACTGTTTAGCTCCTCTTGCTAAAGCTTTGCATGAAAATTTAGGGATTATTCATGGCCTAATGACGACTATTCATGCTTATACTAACGACCAGGTCCTTATCGACACTTATCATCCTGATATGTACCGTGCACGATCAGCAACCCATTCTATGATCCCAGCTAAAACAGGGGCGGCTTCTGCGCTCGGTTTAGTGCTACCTGAACTAGCTGGAAAACTGGATGGTTTAGCTGTGCGGGTTCCTACGATAAACGTGTCATTAGTAGATTTAAGCTTTCAAGCAAAACGCACAACGACAGCAAAAGAAGTAAATGAAATCTTAAAAAAAGCCTCTGAAAGCACTGAACTCAAAGGTTTGCTCAATTACAATGAAGAACCACTTGTTTCTATCGATTATAACCACAACCCCGCATCTTCCATAGTAGATGCGCCGCAAACCCGTGTTATAGGGGACTTTGTCAAGGTCCTTGCCTGGTATGACAACGAATGGGGATTTTCCAATCGGATGCTGGATGTTACTGATGCATTGATGAATGCGCCTTAATTTATTGAGAAAAACACTTTAAATTTTAAATTGGCTGAGAATTTCAAGACTTTTAAATAATCCAAGAAGCTTAAAATCCAAAATTTAGGGGAAAAGCTATATATTTATAGGAAATATTGTAGAGATATAGCCAAATAATGTTATAGTATTAGGTTCAATTTCGCTCAATTAATAGAGAATCCATATGGCACGCGTTACAGTTGAAGATTGCTTAAAGAAAGTTAAAAATCATTTTGAATTAGTCATTTTAGCCTCGAAACGGGCCCGGCAACTTGCAAAAGGCGGAATAGCCATGGTTGATCCTGAAAACGATAAGCCTACGGTAATCGCCTTAAGAGAAATCGCTGATGGAAGACTTAATGGAGCCGAACAAAAATCAGCGCAGGAAATGGGTAGCGTCATAAGTGGATCACAGTCTACAGACTTGTAAAAAGCCGGGGCGCTTGCATGCATATGTTTAGTGACCTCAAACAAGAACTACAAACCTATTTATCACCTCAGCAAGTAAAGCAAGTTTATAATGCTTATCAATTTGCCGCGAGGGCTCATTCTGGTCAAAAACGCCATAATGGGGATCCTTACATTAGCCATCCAATCGCAGTTGCCAAGATCCTTGCACAAATGCGTATGGATGTTCAAACCATCATCGTTGCAATTTTACATGACGTTATTGAAGATACCCCTATCGAAAAAACTATTTTAACTACGACATTTGGTAGTGAAATAGCAGAACTTGTTGATGGGATGAGTAAATTAACCCAGATTCAGTTCCAAAGTCGCGCAGAAGCTCAAGCAGAAAATTTTCGAAAAATGCTGTTAGCCATGGCGAAAGACATCCGCATCATTATTATAAAATTAGCCGATCGCTTGCATAATATGCGCACCTTATCTGCAGTTCCTGCAGAAAAACGTCATCGTATAGCGACTGAAACATTAGACATCTATGCCCCTATTGCACAGCGACTAGGTATGCATCTGGTACGTATAGAGTTAGAGGATCTTTGCTTTTTAAATCTTAATCCATGGCGATATCGTATATTACAGGAAGCCGTCCAAAAAAATCGACGTAAACATAAAGCAAATATCCATAAAATAGAATCGGCATTAAAAGAGTGTTTGGATAAACATCATTTACCTTTCCATACTATTTGGCATAAAAAAAAGCATCTTTATCAAATTTATAAAAAAATGCGAGAAAACCATTTGGCTTTCAATGAGATTATTGATATCCCTATTTTTTGCATTATCGTAGATAATATTGACAATTGTTATCGCGTATTGGGTGCAGTGCATAATCTTTATAAGCCGCTGCCTGATCATTTCCATGACTATATCGCACTTCCTAAAGCGAATGGTTATCAAGCATTACATACTACTTTATTTGGTCCTGATGCTACTTCAATTCACATACAGATCCGTACAACTACAATGGATAATGGTGCTGATCATGGTATTGTCAGTTACTGGTTAGAAGAAAAAACTAAAGCGAGTGATCTCCGTCCACACCTACGAGCACGAGAATGGCTTAAACGCTTACTTGATATTCAACAAACAACTCCAAGTTCTTTAGAATTTATGGAGACAGTTAAAATCGATCTCTTCCCCACTGATATATACATTTTTACTCCAAAAGGCGACATCATTGAACTTCCTCATAAAGCAACTTTGATCGACTTTGCTTATGCAATTCATTCTGATATTGGAAATCATTGTATTGCAGCTAGAATTGATAAACATTTAGTACCACTCAGCACCCATTTACAAAGTGGTCAAACCGTAGAAATTATTACTGATCCAAAAACTTTTCCTGATTCACGTTGGTTAGAGTTTGTTGCGACTGGACGTGCTCGGAGCCATATAAGACAATTTTTCAAAAATAAACAACATAATGAAGCTGTACAACTAGGTCAACGCTTGTTAGATAACAATTTAACTCCTTTAGGTCAAGATAGTGCAAATATCAATTCTAAAAATTTAAGTAAAATCTTACAGAAATTTCAATACAATTCTTTAGAAAATTTACTTGAAGCAATTGGACTCGGTTATCTACACCCAGCTTTAGTTAGTTATTCATTATGTAATTTGAAACCTAATTTTAAAAATCCAATTAACTCGTTGCCAATGTTTCTTAAAAATGCAGATAATGGTTTAATCAAATTTGCCGAATGCTGCCGCCCTATCCCAGGCGATGAAATTATTGGTTTACTTAATGCTGGACATGGCCTAACTGTACATTTACAACGCTGTAAATATGCTGTACGCCTCATTAAAAAAAATTCTGGACGCGCCATTTCCATACAATGGGAAAAACAAACTAATGGCTTTTTTAAAACTGATATTTATATTGAAAGTATTAATCAACATGGTGTGTTAGCACTCTTAACCCATAATATTGCTAAAGCCGATGCTAATATTGAAAATATTAAAGTTGAAAGTCGCGATAGAAAACATAGTATTATCCATTTTACTTTATCAGTTCTCGATCGCAGGCACTTAGCCAAAGTTATCCGTTTTTTACGAACAATTCCTTATACAATAAAAATTACCCGTCATATTTCATTATAAAAAATTATCTAAAAACTCCACTCTATTTATAATAATAAAATTTTTGACTAATTTTCAAAAGGATAATCCACTACAATAGGTAGTGCAAATGAAGATAGTGAATTCAGAAAATAAACAATATTAAGTACAAAGAATAATAGGTAAAGCATCGATTAATCTTATATCTCCTACATAAATTGCGCCTAATCGTCTCTCCCATTGATCTGCTACATAATCGACTTTAAAACCTAAATTTTTTAATTCTTGCTTAGCAGCTTCGGGATTTGGGGCTAACTTTAAAATTTTAGGGAAATGACATGCGCTCGCGCGCTGCTCTAAACTTAAGCGAGAATTTCTTGAGCTCAAAGCCAAACCATCTGTTGCACGAATCGTTGAACAACCAATGATGTCTGTTTCTAAAAAAAGTGCTTGTGTCATTTTTTTGATAAGTAATAATTGTTGATAGTCTTTTTCGCCATAATAAGCTTTAGTTGGTTTTACAATATTCAAATATTTTAATACTACCGTTAACATTCCAATAAAATGTCCAGGACGAAATTTTCCTTCTAATTCTTTGCTTAAATCACTGGTATCGTGAATTTGAATTTGATAATTATCGGAATAAATAGTTTCTGAATCTAGTAATAGTAAATAATCAACTTTCTGCTTAATTAGTAAATCCTTGTCTGCTTCTAAACTGCGAGGATAGTTTATAAAGTCCTCTATTTGATTGAATTGGTTAGCATTGATAAAAATAGCTACTACAGTCAAATCATTTTCTGATTGTGAACGGGAGCAAAGGCTTAAATGTCCTGCATGCAAATGACCCATGGTATGAACAAAGCCTATAGTTTTATTCTTATTTTTTTTTCTTATAGCTTGCCAATCATTAAGCTTAGTAACTATTTTCATAACTAGGAAATTCTTTGTGTTTAACAGAATGGCTATAATGATCAACTGCTTCTCGAATCAATTGATTACCATTAAGAAATTGGTTAACAAATTTTGGTTTAAAGTCCAGATTGAGTCCTAACAAATCCTGTAAGACTAAAACCTGCCCATCCGTCTCTGCACCTGCCCCAATACCAATGGTTGCAATTTTTAACGAATTTGTTATTTCTTTAGCTAATTGTGAGGGAACGCATTCCAGCACTATAGCAAAGCAACCTGCCTGTTCTAAAGCTAAGGCATCCTGCTTAAGTTGCTCTGCCTGTGCGGAAGTTTTTCCCTGAACCTTATACCCACCTAAACCATGGATAAATTGAGGAGTTAAACCGATATGGCCCATAACTGGAATCCCAGATTCGACTAAATGAGTTATTAAGGAAAGATTTCCTGCTGCCCCTTCTAACTTAACAGCCTGTGCACCTGCTTGTATTAATTTTTGGGTGGCCATAATACTACGGCTTAAGGATTGACGGTAACTTAAAAAGGGAAGATCACTAATAATAAACTTGGAAGGAGCGCCTCGGCACACTGCTGCAGTATGAAGCTCCATCATAGTCATGGTAGCCATAACGGTATCCTTAAAACCGTGCATGGTCATGGCAAGACTGTCGCCAATTAATAAAGCATCTAATAAAGAATTATTAAGAATTTTTGCAGTGCAATAATCATAACACGTTAGGATTACAATTTTTTCTTTAGTTATTTTTTTTTTAGCAAACTCTAAAACGTTCATGCCCTATTACCCATAAAGAAGTAACAATTGCAAAGAACATTAGGTACCTGTCGCATGATCAAGTCCTCATAGTTTTTTTAAGAAGTCTAAGTCTCCTTTCCAAAGCGAATAGGAGCTAAATGCTAGTTTAATTAGCTATTGTCTAATTATCAAGCAATCTGACCATATATTTGTAATCCCGCAGCATCGCCAGATCGGAAAAAAGATATTTACGAATCTTACAATGGTCACAATAAAATACATAACAAGAAAAATTTAACATTTTTCAGTATTATGTATACGATTGGCTATTATCTGGAGTAATTGCTGAGCAATTAAGTATTTGCCGGCACATGCTAAATGGATAGGAACATCGGAAGATAATACTGTCACTTCATTTTTATCACTATCAAAACCAATATCCGTTTGACTAACATCATTAACTACCATTAAATCGATATTTTTACTTCTTCTTTTTTCTTCGGCAAACTGTAAAGTATATTCAGTTTCCGCAGCAAATCCAACCAATAATGGTTTAGCTTCTAAACGCATTTGACTTACCGTCGCCAAAATATCAATGGTAGGTTTTAATTGTAAAGTTAATGGTGCATTGGATTTTTTTATTTTTTGCAATGCAGGATTTACAATTTGATAATCTGCAACAGCAGCAGTACTGATAAAAACTGTCTGTTGACTAATTTCTTGTTCAACAGTCGATAACATTTCATTAGCAGTCTTCACCGATATAAATTTCAATTTCTTTGGAGGTGTTAAAGCTACAGGTCCACTAATTAACGTAACTTCGGCACCTGCCTCAACGGCAGCCCGGGCTAAAGCAAATCCCATTTTTCCAGAACTACGATTTGATAAATAGCGTACGGGATCGATACATTCTTGAGTCGGACCCGCAGTAATTAAAATTCTTTGATTATATAAGTAGGGTTTAACAAATATTTTTGACAAGGCTTCCACTATCTCTAAAGGCTCTAGCAGACGTCCTAAACCAACATCTCCACAGGCTTGAGCACCATCTCCAGGCCCTATAAATAAGTAGTCTCTTTCCTTAAGTAGACTAACATTATCTTGAGTTGCTCGATTGAACCACATCGCCTGATTCATCGCGGGAGCAATAATTACACGTGCGTTGGATGCTAAGCATAAAGTACTTAATAAATCATCTGCAAAACCATGAGCTAATTTAGCAATGACATGGGCTGTAGCTGGAACTATTAAAATACAATCAGGCCATCGTGCAAGCTCAATATGGCTCATTGCAGCTTCAGCTTCAACATCTATAAGTTCTTCATATATTTTATGTTGTGAAACTGCTTGCAAGGTCAAAGGGGTCACAAAAGCTTTGCCGCAAGAAGTTAAAATAACTCTGACGTCATGTAATTGCTCTTTGAGTTTTCTAATAAGTTCTGGAGTTTTATAAGCAGCAATACTACCCGTAATACCCAATAAGATGCGTTTATTCATTAGCTTAGAATAGCAAAAAGGGCATTAGAAGTAATGCCCTTAAAAGATTTTAATTTATTTTTTAGAAATATAAACCTACTTGTAAAGTAATCGTATTACCACCTTTTCCTGTTCCATTAATAGGATTAAGCCCAAAGCCCGACTGGCCATAGGCAATATCAGTAGCGTTATAATCTATATCATGACGAAATTCTAAACTTTCGATGGTATCTTTCCAAATGGAGGTACTTACAGTAGCAATGTAACGTTTCTTAGGAATAAGTAAACCTAAGGCATCTTTTGATTGATCATATCCAACAATGATTGCACTCGGTTTTTCTAAAACGTTAAATTTATAAGCCGCTTCCGCATGGAAGGCTGAAGGCTTAGCACCTTGATTATCAAATGATAACACGGATTGAGAAAATGAACGACTAACTGTTACATATTCACCCGTAAGACTAAAAGCTTCAATACTTAAAGTTCCTCGTGCATCTAAACCTGGGACAGGATTAAGTATTTCAGTGTAATTGTTAGTTGCAAAGCCTTCAAAATTATTAAAGCCCGTATTTCCATTATGCTGCATTCCTACTGAATCGGCGATATTACGAATATAACTACCGGCTATATCAAGATTCCATTTAGGTTTTGTAAAAATATATTCAGCATTCACGCCGTAATTCCGTAATCCATTATTATCGATACTTGTTCGGCTTGGCCCTCTAAAAATAAAAGCAGCTAAATTTAAATCATTCTCTTCATTAAATTGTTTTGAAAAACCCAATGTTAAAGCCCTAGCTTTGGTTCTACCTAAGGTTTTAGTAAATGGATCACTGATCATTGCAGATGAATATTGACCAAAGGGTACGTAAAACTGGCCCATGGTCGCATATAAAGGAAACCTAGCTAAATTTCCAATTGTTAAAAACCCTCGTTCCAAAAGAACCCGGGAATTATCTATACGTCTTGGCGACATATCTGTAGGAGGCGTATTGTCATAAACAAAAGCAATAAGACCAGTTACCCATTGATTGACTAAAATCTCAGTATCTAATTCAATACCGGTCAAATCAATATCAGTCGCAGAATTATTTTGAAAATTGCCAAAATGACTGGTATGAAAGATTTGAGATTCAATTTTTCCACTAAGGTTAACCACTGGCGTTTTTGACAAAGGCTGGCAATTCTGTATTAAATAATTATAAATTTGTTTTCGCTGTTGCAGTAAATATAAATCTTCATTCACATAAGGCTGGTTAACCACTAAATCAGAAGCATTATATTCTGAGTTAATACCTATGTAAGGTGAACTAATAACGGGTGTACCTATAATAAAAAAGGGATGCAAAGAGGTAACTAAACTTTGATGATCAGCTGTTTCATTAGAAGAAACTATAGTCTGACTAGATTGTCTACGTAAGTTTGCTACTTGATTTTGTACGCGCCGTAACTCGGATTCTAGTGTTTGAGTCCGTTGAGACAATCTTCGGATTTCATTATCATTAGGGGTAGTTTGAGTAGACTCAGTAGCTAATGCAACATTCCCCTGTAAACTTAACCAACACACACCCATAAGCGCCGTTAATTTATATTTGTTACTTAGCATGAGAGCACCTTATTATTGAAATAAGCGATAAGCTCCCCTATTTATCAAAAAAAAGTGTCCAATGCAAGCATATTCTTCTTTTAGGTCTATTAGAGGGTTAGATTCAGATAATATCGGTAGGCTTTTTAGTGAAGCTTTTGGGCATTTTCCTCTGTCGCCAACGGCTGGCTTGAATATTTAACCATTCTACAAATACAGAGAAGATAATAGCAAAATACAGATAAGCCCTAGGTACATGTAATCCAAATCCATCCGCTATTAATACTAAACCAATTAATAATAAAAAACTTAAACCAAGAATTTTTAAGTTCGGGTATGTATTAATAAAATGACTTAATGGTCCACTCGCCCATATCATTAATGCGATTGCAATGATAATAGCTAAGGCCATAATTATAAATTCCTGAGCCATTCCCACTGCGGTGATTACACTATCGAGTGAAAAAATAATATCTAGTAGCATAATTTGGATAATAACCATTGAAAACCTCGAAGGTCGATGCAAACTATTCTTATTTTTTCCCGCAGCAGTTACATTTAAATGAAGCTCACTGGTCCCTTTGGCAAGTAAAAATAATCCTCCTAGGATAAGTACCAAGTCTCTCACTGAAAACACATGATCCGCCAATGTAAAAAGTGGATGCGTAAATTTAGTCATCCACGCAAGTGTTGCCAATAAAAGTAAGCGGGTTAAACAAGCTAGTAATAAACCGAATTGGCGGGCTGAACGTTGCTGAGCTTGAGTAAGCCTATGGGTTACTATAGAAATAAAAACCAAATTATCAATTCCCAAAATAATTTCTAACGCTGTTAGCGTAAATAAACTAATCCAAGCTTCAGGAGAAAAAAACAACTCAAACATAAAACCTTCTAAAATGACCCCAGTAATCTTCAGTTACTTAAAGTTAATATTAAAATCGCCTATTTTCTAGGAGATAATCTCATACAAACTATACTCGAAAAATATATAGCATAAAGTCTTTTTTAAATACTAAAAAAAAGCCCGCTAAATGCGGGCTTAATATTATATTTAAGTTTGTCGTAACAATACTTTAAGCAAACTTAATACTAGCACGTAATTGGCCCACAGTAGATTTATTACCGGTTCCATCCGAACTAAGTAACAATGATCCACCTTCAGGATCATTTACACTTATATTTTCTTCACTAAAGCTATAATCCCTATCCTGAAACACTGCAATACCTAAATCAAACCATTTTGCTAAGTTAACCATATAATCGATATAGTAACGGTTTTTAGGCAACAGTCCTGCTAATTGGGTTGTTCCTTGATATCCAATAGCCAGTCGGGATTGATGGGCAACCACTGGGAAGGTGAGTCCAACTTCTAATCCCCATAATTTAGGTTTTTTAAAAGTTAAAGAAGAAATAGTTTCTGGTGGTGGAGCAGCAGGAAGGCCTAATAAGATGGGTTTTCTAAAATTTCTAGTTGTTGCTACATAATGACCATTCGCATCAAAGGGCCCAAATGTCACATCAGCATTTACATCATATGCAGGAGCTTTTTCATTCGGTAAACCAGGAACTGTGGTTACTTCGATTAATGAATTTAAATAATAAGAAGATAAAAAATTAGTATCCGCTATATTCGCTAGATAACCTGCGTTTAAATTAAATTTACTATTAAACCATCTCCATCCCCATCCTAAATCCACACCTCCATTTTGAATACGGCGTGTTGAACCACCATCTGAAAGCTTAGGATTACCTGCAAAGGTATATACTGAACCATAGAGGCCGTTTGGTATGATAAATCCTAATTGGGCAGCGGTTGCGGTAATCTCAGTAAATAACTGAGTTGGATTTTCCTGTGTCACAAATCCATAGGGATCATAAGCACCAAATGGGATATATTCTTTACCCACTCTAAAATAGATGGGCGAAGCTTGGAAATTACCAATGGTCGCGTATGCCGTATCTATCGAGGTCCGGTTCAATGGATGATACACAAAAAGCGAATTGGCAATATTGTAAGGCCCTGTTGAACCTGGAATACCTGACAAGGAACTATATACCACAGACATATTTGCCGTCACCCAGTTATTCACTCGAGCATCGACAAACAAATTAGCATTGTTAAGTATTAAATCACTGGCTCTTCCGCTAGTCGGTTGCAGAACTGGGAGATTTTCTACATTCAAATCATTCAAATTAAATGCTGGATTTAAACCTAAAAAAACTGGAGGCTTATTGGCCAAATAAGCATCGGTATTCATCCAACCACTGATATTGATTCGGCAAGTCCAACCACAAGGCTGATCAAATCCCCCAGGTTGATTTCGGTCTAGGATCATATCAAGTTTATTGACTTGATAGCGCATCACATCTCTTTGAAAGGAAGGGTCCATCATATACGGCTGCATCGCCAATACAGACCCGCTAAGACCAAGTGCTACGAGTGAAGCAACTATCGTTTTGAGTTTCATACTCATCCATCTCCTTGTAGAATTAGTTAACTTCATCTATCACTTTTATCACTTTTTCTTTATCAAAGCTAAAAAATATCATTTAAATTTATTTTTTTATCTTTGAAAATCTATTGATAGACAAATCAAGTCAAATCGAGTTTATCTTAGCAGCACTTTATAACTATCTCAATAAGATAAATTTATTTTTATTGGTTTTATAAAAAAAGCCC
>Ga0066652_100000132_pt1 | contig 41557 bp, 38 predicted proteins | sample GraSoiAngelo_101_FD_71413 | JGI IMG/M metagenome (GOLD analysis project Ga0066652, IMG submission 71413) | Grasslands soil microbial communities from the Angelo Coastal Reserve, California, USA - 14_0903_02_30cm | ecosystem: Environmental > Terrestrial > Soil > Grasslands | place: USA... | reverse complement strand
CTCGCGGGGATCGTCAACCTCTCGATGATGGCGATCGCCGCGGCCCTCTTCCACGGCAGCGGCCTGACCGGGGTGGACACGATCGACGGCGCCTTCGACGGGCTCGGTTCACTGATCTCGCACAACGCCGCGGTGGTGTTCGGGGTCGGCCTGCTCGCGTCCGGCCTCGCCTCATCCTCGGTGGGCACGATGGCGGGACAGGTCGTGATGCAGGGGTTCATCCAGCGGCGGATCCCCCTGTTCCTGCGCCGCGCGATCACGCTGGCCCCGGCGCTCGTGGTCCTCGGGGTGGGGCTCAACCCCACCGACGCGCTGGTGATGAGTCAGGTGGTGCTGTCGTTCGGAATCCCGTTCGCGCTGGTGCCGCTCGTGCTGATCGCCAGGCGGCGCGACGTGATGGGGTCGCTGGCGAACCCCGGGTGGCTGACCGCGCTCGCGGGGATGCTGGGCGGGATGATCATCGCCCTCAACGTCTTCCTGGTGGCTCAGCTGGCTACGGGTGCGTAGCCCGCACCGTCAGCTCGGGCCGCAGCAGGGTCTCGATCACGGAGGCGAACTGGTTCGAGATGATCCGGGCCCGGTTGATCTCGGTCCGCGTCCACGGGCGCTCGGAGCCGCTGTAGGCCTCGACGATGCCGAGCGCCTCGCCGTGGGTTACGACGGGCATCATCAGGAGGGAGCGGTAGCCAAGGCGCAGCAGGAGGTCGACCTCCTGTGGGTCGGCGTCCGGATCGCCGACCAGGATCTGAACCGCCACCTGCTCGCGGAGCACCCTGGCCGTCAAGGGGTACTCGGCCAGCGGAAACCGTTCCAGCATCCCGGGATCGCTCTCGGCGAGCGTCTCCACGGTACCGAGGTCCGACCGCCAGCGCGAGAGACACACGTTGTCGGCGTCGAGATCGTCGGCGATCATCGCGAGCGCGGACTCGAGGTCCCGGCGAGAGCGGGCCCCCGCGAGCCTGGCGCTCAGGTGCTCGAGCCGGCGATCCCCGGCGGCGATCCTGCCGTTGCCGTTGGAGCTGGCCCGGAGGGCATCGGCGAGCGCCGCGCGGCAAACGTCGGCCGCGACGGGTGAGACGAGCGCCCACGGTTCGGCGGGGTGGGCGATCGCGTACCCCTGGCCCCACTGGACGTCGAGATCGCCGAGGGCCGCGAGGTCGTCGAGGCTCTCGATCCCCTCCGCGCAGACCACCGAGCCGACCCGGCGCGCGAAGCGAACGAAGGACTCGACCAGCGCCATCCGCGCCGGGCTGGCATGGATCGCCTTGGTCAGGTTGCGGTCGAGCTTGACGATGTCCGGGCGCACCCGCATCACCTGGCTCAGGCCCGCGTAGCCGGCTCCGGCGTCGTCGAGCGCGATTCGGGCGCCACGCTCGCGAAGGTCGCCGAGGACGTCGGCGAGTGCATCGTCGTCGTGGATGAACTCGTGCTCGGTGATCTCGAGGACGATGTCCGTGAGGTCCGCCGGCAGGGCCTCGGCCACCGCCTCGGAGGTGATCGCCGAGGGGCTCACGTTGAGGGCGAGGTGGGTCCCGACCGGTCGCCCCACGGGCTCGAGCGCCGCCCGCAGCGCCGCCGCCTCGAGCTCCGGTCCGAGGCCGCAGCCGTGAGCCTGGGCGAACCAGGCGTCCGGCGAGCGGCCGGGCGAGCCCGCGAAGCGGGCGAGTGCCTCGTAGCCGACCAGGTGACCGCTGGCCAGTGCGACCACCGGCTGGAAGACCGACCGCACCGGGCGCGGATGCTTGAGCAGCGCCGCGATCTCGCCGGCTTGCCGTTTGGTCCATGCGAGAGGTACCTGCCCCGGATCGAAGCGGCGGGTGCGGCCCTGACCCGGGCGCTTCGCCCATCTCAGCGCTCCCTCGGCGAGCTGGAAGAGGCTCGAGGCGTCGTCGGCGTCGTCGGGGCAGGTCGCGATCCCGGCCGAGCAGGAGAGCTCGAGCCCGGACACCGAGATCTCCGCCACGGCGTCGCGGGCGCGCTCGGCGACCCGGTACGCGTGGTCCGCCGCCCGATCGGGAAGGATGAGCGCGAACTCGTCGCCGCCGATCCGCGCCGCGGTTCCCGCGTTCCTCACCGCCTCGCGAAGGCTCTTGCCGATCGCCCTGAGGACCTGGTCGCCGAAGGGGTGTCCGTGGGCGTCGTTCACGACCTTGAAGTTGTCGAGGTCCAGGATCACGAGCGCGAGCGGCCGGCGCCGCCGCCGCGCTCGATCGACCTGCTTCTCGAGCACCTGGCGAAAGCCGCGATGGTTTGCGAGGCCGGTCAGCGCGTCGCTCTCGGCCAGTCCCTCAAGCTCCTGCTCGTGACGGCTGAGCAGGGGCAGCAGGCAGGCGGTGAGCACGACCCCGATCGCGCCCACCGCGACTACGGCGAGGTCGTGAGACGCCTCGCCGAGCGCGATCACGCCCAGCCACAGCGCCCCGAACCCGAAGGCAGCCGCCAGCACGACCCTCCGACGCGACTGCCGCGGGATTCGATTGGCTGCAGTTTGCCGCAATTTGCGCATGCGGGGCCCTCCACCGGTTGATCGGCACCTGGCGGGGGCACTTGAGTTTTGGACCGCTCGCCCTGTCACGCGCCGGTCCCTCGACCGCCGGCGATGGACGACGCTCTAGGCTTTGGCCGATGACGCTCGCTGACACGTTCCAGGAGGTGCTCGACTCGCTGCCGGACGACTGGACGGACCTGGAGATCGACATGCGGATCCTCGACGAGGACCGCTACGTCGATGCGGGGGTGATCCTGAGCCAGGTCAACGCCCAGCCCTACTCGAAGGCCGACTGGCACTGGCGGCTGCTCGTCGCGCACCGCTTCGGCCACGCGGCGGCGGCGGAGACCGTGAAGGGGACGCTGGCCCTGCTCGACCGCGAGGCCATCGAGGGCGAGCTCACGGTCCGCGAGGTCCGAGAGGGGCGCGCCGAGGTCGTTCAGATGTGGGGGCGGCCGGAGAGCGTGCGCGCCGACTTCCGCCGTCGGCGGAGTCTCTAGAGGACCGCTCGCCGGTGGCCCGGATACTCGCCGTGGCGCCTGAGCTGATGTTCGCGAGCCGGATCGAGGCGGTGCTGACCGCGGAGGGTCACGAGGTGAAGCTCGCGAGCTCAGCGGCCGAGGCCGCCTCCCACGCGGCCGCGGACGTCGTCGTCGCTGACCTCGATCGCGAGTCCTCCGAGGCCCTTGCCGGCCTCGGCGTCCCGGTGCTGGGGTACTACTCCCACGTCGAGGTCGAGACTCGGCGCCGGGCCGAGGCCGCCGGCCTCGACCTGGTGGTGCCGCGCTCGCGGCTCGCGCGCGAGCTTCCCGCCCTCGTCGGGCGGCTGCTCGCCTCCCCGCGCTAGCGGGCCGCCGACACCGACGAGCTCGCCTGGATCGGGAACGCGCTCCTGACGTCGGGCCGGCGCTCGAGGATCCCGTGCCGGACGTCCCACCGCGCCCAGGCCGCGAGGGCGGCTCGGTTGAAGCGAGCCACCGGCTCGAAGGCGTTCGCCCCCTCGAGCGCGCGCAGCTCCGCCGCCTCCTCGTCGCGGTCGAGAGCCGGATCGGCGGCCAGGAGGTCGTCGAGGGCGCGGCTGGGGTCGCTCACCGCCAGCGCATAGCCGCGGGCGGTAGCCCCGACCACGCGGCGGACCAGCGAGGGCTGTTGAGAGAGCAAACGTCCGCCGGTCGCCAGGACCAGCTCCGGATAGCGCGGCGCCCCGTAGTCGTCCACCCGGAACTCGCGGATCGGGATCCCCTGGCGCTGAAGCGTCACCCCCTCGGCGTTCCAGAACGCCGTCGCGGCGTCGACCTTGCCGGCGGCGAGCGAGGAGACCGCCTGGAATCCGATCGTCACCCGGCGGACGCCCGCCGGATCCAGGCCGCCCGCCTGGAGGACCGAGTCAAGCACGGCGTCGTCGGAGGGCAGGCCGGTCACTCCCACCGTCGCCCCCGCCAGGTCCGAGGGCCGTCGGACCTCGGCACGGTCCGCGGCGATCACGGCGGCGAGCGGTCGCTGGACGATCGGCATCACGCCGACGAGCTTGAGGTGCCTCTCCCGGGCGAGGCCGAGGTCATGGATGTCGAGGATCGCGAACTGGGCGCGACCGGCGATCAAGAGCTTCGGGGCATCCGTGGAGGCCGAGGGCTCGCGTACCTGCAGGTCGACGCCGGCATCCTGGTAGTAGCCCTCGCGCACCGCGGCGTAGATCCCGGCGTGAACGGCGTTCGGCTGGAAGTCGAGGACGAGGGTCGCCCGATCCCGAGCGCCCGGTTCAGCACCGCCGCCGCCACACGCCGCGAGGGCGCTGGTGACGATGACGGTCGCCAGCAGCGCGACGACCCTCTTCATCTGGGCGGCAAGTTATCTGGCGGCGGGCCAGGGATCCCGCGTGCCGGAGGGATAGCCTTCGCGACCGATGGCCGATGCCGACCCGGGCAACCTCCTCGCCTACGTGGAGATCCCGAAGGGGAGCCGCAACAAATACGAGTACGACGAGGGGCTCGGAGAGCTGGTCCTCGACCGCTTCCTCTCGTCCTCCACCGTGTATCCGACCGACTACGGCTACCTGGTCGGGCACCGCGGCCGGGACGGGGACCCCCTCGACGCGATGGTCTGCGTCTCGGAGCCGACCTTCCCCGGTTGCGTCATCCCGGTGAAGCCGATCGCCCTGTTCAAGATGCGGGACGAGAAGGGCGAGGACGACAAGATCGTCTGCGTGCCGCTGCACGACCCCGGGTGGAACGAGGCGGAGCGGCTCGAGGACATCCCAAAGGCGCTCCAGCGCGAGATCACCCACTTCTTCTCGATCTACAAGGAGCTCGAGGGCAAGGAGGTCGAGGTCGAGGGCTGGAAGTCGTGCGAGGAGGCGCTCGAGGTGATCGCGGACGGGAAGCGGCTCCAGGCCGAGCACGAGGGTCGGCCGGACGGATAGACTGCCGCCGCCCTTTTCCGCGCCCCCGGCGTGGCATCCGACTAGGAGGTAACGCTCAGTGCAGGACCGAGGACTCGCCGCCTACATCGCCGAGCTGGTCGGGACGCTGATCCTCGTTTTCGCGATCGGCCTCGTTGTGGTGCTCTTCATCGCCACCAGTACGAACGCGCAGACGGGGTCGGACTACGCGGTGGTCGGCCTGGTGCACGGCATCGTGCTCTTCGGCTTGATCATCACGCTCGGCGCTGCGAGTGGCGGCCACTTCAACCCGGCGGTGACCCTCTCCGCGGCGATCCTGCGACGGATCGACCCGGTGGATGCGGCCGTGTACATCCTCGCCCAGCTCTCCGGCGGCGTTCTCGGAGCCCTGTTGGTGAAGGCCTTCCTGCTCGACGAGGGACGGGCGAGCCACTACGGGGCCGTTGCCATCAGCCCGCTGCTCGGCAGCAACTTCCAGGGGGCTTGCATCGAGGGGATCGGCACCTTTCTCCTCGTGCTGGCGGTGTGCTCGGTGGCGTTCAATCCCCGCGCGCGGCACGAGTGGGCGCCCCTCGCGATCGGCCTCACGCTGGGCCTCGACGTGATGATCTTCGGCCCGCTCACGGGCTCGGCGGTCAACCCGGCTCGCTGGTTCGGCCCGGCGCTGATCGGCAACGACTTCAACGGGCTCGGTGGGACCTGGCCCTACATCGTCGGCCCGATCGTCGGCGCGGTCGCGGCGAGCCTCCTCTACAGGTTCGTGATCGCGGGCCCGCAGTTCGCGCTCGGCCCCGAGCCCCCGACGGCCGGCGGCGAGGTGGTCGAGAACGTCGGCGCCGACGTCTCGACGGCGGCGCGCTCGCGACGCCGGTAGCCCGCCGCCGCAGTGCGCTAGCGTCCGCGCCGTGAGGCGCGTCACCTTCTCGCGTAACTACACGCTCTCCCTGTCGCGCACCTGCCGCTGCTACTGCAAGTACTGCGCCTTCGCCACTCACCGGGCGCACCTCTACTCGCCCGACGAGGTGGAGCGACGCCTAGACGACGCGGTTCGGCGGCGCGCCAAGGAGCTCCTCGTCCTCACCGGTGAGCGCCCGGAGGTCCACCCCGAGGTGGCGCGGCGGCTTCAGAGCTGGGGCCACGCCGACTTCGTCTCCTACGTGGCATGGGCCTGCGAGCGGGCGCTCGAGCGGGGGCTGCTGCCGCACACGAACCTCGGCGTCCTGAGCCGCAGGGACCTCGCCCGGCTGCGCGAGGTCACCGCCTCGCAGGGGCTGATGCTCGAGTCGATCTCCGAGCGGCTGATGGAGACCGTGCACGCGGGCTCGCCCACCAAGCACCCGGCGCGGCGGCTGGAGACGATCGAGGCGGCGGGAGAGCTTCGGATCCCGTTCACGAGCGGCATCCTGGTCGGGATCGGCGAGACGACGAAGGAGCGCATCGCCTCGCTCGAGGCGCTTGCGGCCGTGAACCAGCGCCACGGCCACATCCAGGAGGTGATCCTCCAGAACTACGTCCCGCATCCACGCTACTACGGCCGCGAGGTCGCCGAGATCGCCGACGAGGCCGCCCGCGAGCGCTGGAGTGACGGCAAGCTCGGCCGGGCCAGCGACCAAGTTGCGGATCGAGCGGTTGAACCTGCCGGGACCCCCGCGCCCGAACCCGCCGACACCGGAGGCGGAGCCGAGGATGTCGGCGGAGGTATTCCGGGAGGCGCCCCCCAGGGTGTCGGCGGAGTGATTCCCGAATGGGCGACGCCCATCGCGCTCGAGGACATGAAGGTCCTGGTCCGCGAGTGCCGGCGGCTCATGCCGGAGGTGGGGATCCAGATCCCGCCGAACCTCTCCGACTGGTGGTCGGACCTGGTCGAGGTGGGGGCCACCGACCTCGGCGGGCTGTCGGCGAACGGCGACCACATCTCCCCCGAGCAGCCGTTCCCAAGCCCCCACCAGGTGAGAAAGCGGCTCGCCCCGCGCGGCTACGCGCTGTCGGAGCGGCTCTGCGCCTACCCCCGCTACCTCGATCCCGAGTGGATGGAGCAGAGCGTTCTCGACGTCGTCAAGCTCAAGTACTGGAGCTTCATCCCGCGCCGGGGATCGGGCAGGCGGTGGGCGCGCGAGATCGCCCCCGACCTCGCGCCGCGGGCGATCGAGAATGGCCGGCGCGGAAAGGCCCTGAGCGCCGACGAGCTAACCGCCCTGTTCGCCGAGGTCCGTCCCGAGCTGATCGAGCAGATGCGGGTGGCGGCGGACGAGCTGCGCGCCGAGATGGCGGGCGATCGCGCCACATTCGTCGTCAACCGGAACGTGAACTTCACCAACATCTGCGTCGTCGGCTGCGCGTTCTGCGGCTTCGGCCAGGGGCGGCGCTCGCCCGACGCCTATCACGTGACCGAGGACGACTTCCAGGCCCGCGTCCGGGAGGCGGTCGACTACGGCGCCACCGAGATCTGCATGCAGGGCGGGATCCATCCCGACTACACGCTCGAGCACTACGGGCGCTGGCTTCGGCTGGCGAAGGAGGTGGCGCCGAAGATCCACCTCCACGCCTACTCGCCCATGGAGATCGACTACATGTGCGAGCGCTCGGGGAAGCCGCCCGCCGCGGTCTTCGACTACCTGATCGGCTGTGGCCTCGGATCGACCCCCGGCACCGCGGCCGAGGTCCTTCACGACGGGGTTCGGGCGCGGATCTCGCCGAACAAGCTTCCCGTGGCGCGCTGGGTCGAGATCATCGAGGAGTGCCATCGGGCGGGCCTTCGCTCGACCTCGACCGTCATGTTCGGGCACATCGAGGAGCCCTGGGAGCTCGCCACCCACATGAGCGTGGTGCGCGAGCTCCAGGAGCGGACCGGCGGGATCACCGAGTTCGTCCCGCTCAGCTTCATCCCCTACAACACCCTGCTTGGGCGTACCCACGGCGTCGAGGAGATCTCGCGGCGGGAGAACCTGAAGCACACCGCCGCCTTCCGCCTCGCGCTCGGGAGGACGATCCCGAACCTCCAGGCGAGCTGGGTGAAGATGGGTCTGGACGCCGCGACCGAGAGCCTGCGCTGGGGAGTCAACGACCTCGGCGGGACGCTGATGGAGGAGAACATCTCCCGGATGGCGGGCTCGCGCCACGGGGTGCGCCTCGACCCGCCCGAGCTGATCGCCGCCGCCCGGCGCGCCGGCCGCCGGCCCGCCCAGCGAACGACGCTCTACGACATCGTCGAGACCTACTGAGCGCGTAACCGCTCGCCCGGTCCACTCGGACGGGGCACCACCGCGAGGACCCGCGCGGGGCACCAGCCGCGAGGACTCGCGCGGGGCACCAGCCTCGAGGGCCCGCGCGGGGCACCAACCTCGAGTGGAGGGTTGTGTGTCGTATGGACGCAAACCCTCCACTCGGCCGACGGATCGCCTGATCGCGGATCTCGCACGCCTCCAGCACGGAGTCGTATCCCGCCGCCAGCTTGCGGCGTCAGGGCTCACCGCCACGATGATCGGCCGGCGGCTCAGGCAGGGCCGCCTTCACCGGCTCCACCGCGGCGTCTACCTGGTCGGCCACGCGATTCCGCCTCCACACGCTCGTGAGATGGCGGCCCTCTTGGCCTACGGTCCGCTCGCAATCCTCAGCCACCGAAGCGCCGCGGCGATCTGGGAGCTGCTTCCCTACCCCGCGACCTCTCCCGTCTGCTTGACGCTGCCGCCCGAGCGGCGAGCCACGCGGGACGCGGTCAGGATTCACCGAGCGCGCCTCGAGCCCCGCGACACCAGAGCTCGCCATGGCCTCGCCCTCACGAGCCCTCCCCGAACGATCCTGGACTTGGCCCACGAGCTCGCCCCCGAGGCGCTCGAAAAGCTGATAGCCGAGGCCGAGTATCGGCGTCTGGCCGGCCGGAGGGAGCTGCGCGACCAGCTCGACCGCAACCCCGGCAAGCGAGGCAACATCACGCTCCGGAAGGTGCTCGACCTGCCCGGCGGACCCCGGCACACCCGCTCACCCGCCGAGCACCTGATGGTGCGCCTGCTCCGCCGGGCCGACATCACCGGATACGAGACGAACGCCCGCGCCCACGGCTTCGAGCTGGACCTGCTGTGGCGCGAGCTCGGAGTCGCGGTGGAGATCGACGGCTACGGCGCCCACTCGGGGACGCTTGCCTTCGAGCGGGATCGGCTGAAGCTGGCGACCCTCAACGCTCGGGGCGTTGCGGTGATCCCGATCACGCCGCGCCAGATTCGGGACGATCCCGACGGCGTTGCGGCGAGGCTGCTCCGTGTGCTGGAGCTGGCGGGTCGTCGCGAACACCGCTGATCCCCCCGAGTACGTGGCGGACCTCGCTTCGCATCACCGCCACCGGGTCGGTTCGGCGGTCGACTCCGGTGGCATGGCGCCGACCCGCGCACGACCACCCCCGACTGGAAAGTTGTGTGTCGCATGGGCACGAAAACGTCCACTCGATCCGGAGAGCGCGAACCCGCGCGAGAATGGCGGAGCATGCGCGCGATGGTCCTCGAACGCCAGCGCGAGGCGCTCCGGCCCGCGGAGCTCGAGTCCCCCGAGCCGGGACCCGGCCAGGTTCTCCTGCGGGTCCACACCTGCGGGGTCTGCCGCACCGACCTCCACGTGGTGGACGGCGACCTGGCCGAGCCCAAGCTGCCCCTCGTCCCGGGCCACCAGATCGTCGCCACAGTCGACGCGGTGGGGGAGGGCGCGGAGCGCTTCGAGGTGGGTGAGCGGGCGGGGGTGCCGTGGCTCGGCTGGACCGACGGGGAGTGCCGGTACTGCCGCTCCGGGAGGGAGAACCTCTGCGAGCACGCGCTCTTCACCGGCTACCAGCTCGACGGCGGCTACGCGGAGCTCGCCGTCGCCGACGAGCGGTACTGCTTTCCGATCCCGGAGGGGTATCCGGACCTCCAGGCCGCGCCGCTTCTGTGCGCCGGGCTCATCGGATACCGGTCGCTCCGGCTCTGCGGCGACGACGCCGCCCGGATCGGCCTCTACGGGTTCGGGGCCTCGGCTCACATCATCTGCCAGGTGGCGGCCCACCAGGGCCGGGAGGTCTTCGCCCTCACCCGGCCCGGCGACAGCGAGGGGCAGCGCTTCGCGGTCTCGCTGGGGGCGACCTGGGCCGGGGATACCGAGGCCGGGCCGCCGGAGCCACTCGATGCGGCCATCATCTTCGCGCCCGTCGGCGAGCTGGTGCCGGTGGCGCTTCGGGCCCTGGCCCCGGGGGGGACCGTGGTCTGCGCCGGGATCCACATGAGCGACATCCCGGCCTTCCCCTACGAGATCCTCTGGGGCGAGCGCTCGGTGCGATCCGTGGCCAACCTCACCCGTCGCGACGGCGAGGAGTTCCTGACGCTCGCCCCCCGCGTGCCGGTGCAAACGACGGTGGCCGAGTACCCGCTGGCGGAGGCGAACCGGGCGCTCGACGATCTGCGCGCGGGTAGGGTTGAGGGCGCGGCGGTGCTGGTCATCTAGAGAGCGTTCGAGAAGGAGCCCCATGGCTGACGTCACGGTGAAGCGGCTGGACGAGTTCGAGGCGATCTTCGGCGGCGGCTTTCGCCGGGTGCGCGCCGGCCTCGGGGTCAGCTCCTTCGGCCTCTCGGTGATGGACTTCCCTCCCGGGTTCACCAAGTATCCCGAGCACGAGCACGGTGACGAGGGGATGGAGGAGGTCTACACCGTCCTGGCGGGGAAGGTGACGCTCACCGCGGGCGGCACCGAGCACGTGCTCGAGCCGGGCGTCTTCGCGCGGGTCGGTGCCGGCGAGCGGCGGAAGCTGAGGACCGGCGAGGAGGGAGCGCGCGTCCTGGCGATCGGGGCGTCGCCCGGGAAGGTCTACACGGCTCCGGAGTTCACCGAGGAGGGCCAGCCCGACCCGATGACCGGTAGCGCCTAGCGGAAGAGGTCCTCGCCCGCAGGGCGCTGCATGGCCCGGGCGCCCGGTCCGTCGTCCGCGATCACGTGCCGTTCGAGCCCGCGAATGACGCACGCGGGCTGCGCCGAGTCCTTGCGGCGCACCAGGTCGGCGGCGGCCGCGACCTCGTCGGCGACCGCCACCACCGTGGCCGAGAGCTCGCGTCCGGCGCGATCGCGGCGCCCGCGCCAGTCGTCGAGGGGGTCAAGGCCGGCGCCTCCGATCGCGACGTCGGACTGACCGACTCGCCACGGCCGGCCGAAGCTGTCGGCGATCACGACCGCGGGGGAGCAGTTCGAGGCGGCGCGAATCTCCCGGCGGATCCGCCGCGCCGAGCGATCGGCGTCCTCCGGGAGCAGGGCGACGCGATCGTCGCCCGGAACGTTCGAGGCGTCGATGCCGGCGTTCGCGCAGATCCATCCGCCGTGCGTCTCGACGATCAGGACATCGCGCTCGGCGCGGATCACGGCCCGCGACTCGGAGAGGATCAGCTCGACGAGGCGGGCGTCCTTGCCGAGCCGTCGGGCGAGCTCCCGGGCGCGTGCGCCGGGCTCCACCTCGGCGAGGTCACGGATTCGCCCCTCGGCCTTCGACACCGCCTTCTGCGAGACGACGACCGCGTCGCTCGAGGTGAGGTCTCCACCTCGGTCCCGAAGCGCCGCGACGATCAGCTCTCCGAGGCGGGCGCCGGGGGTCACCTCGGCGAGGCCGTCGACGGCGACGATCTCGAGAGCCCCGCTCACCCGCTGGCCGCGCCCTCCAGCCGACCGAGCCGAGCGAGGGCGCCCGCGGTCCCCGCAGCCCGCCCCGGGTCACGCTGGATGGTCGCGGCGAGGGCCGCGAGGTCGTCCGGGGTGTCGAGGTCGAGCGCGAGGGACGGGACCGGCTCGATCGCCACCTCGTGTCCGGCGCCGCGTGCGCGCTCGGCGTGTCGGTCGCGACTGCCGGGCCCGAACGCCGGCGCGATCGCGTCGGGGGGAGAGAGGAGGAGGGCGTTGGTGCCGGTTCCGTGACGATCCGGGACGACGGCGACGCGATTCGGTCGCATCCGCCCGAGAGCCGCATCGAGCTCGGCCGGCTCCAGCAGCGGACAGTCGCCCGGCAACAGGGCCGTGCAGCGGGCGCCGAGGGCCTTGGCGCGCACGATCCCGAGCGTCGCCGCCACCGAATGGCCGGCGTCACGAGGCTCTCGCAGCACCTCGATCGGCGTGGCGACGCGCCGGGCCAGCCGTAGGGCGATCCGTTCGGCGCGCCCCTCGCCGGTGACGACGATCACCCGCTCCACCCCTTCGGCGGCGGTGGCCGCTGAGAGCACGTCGGCGAGCATCGCGCGCACGAGCACGGCGCGCTGGGGCCGGTCGAGCGCCTCGAGCAGGCGCTGCTTCGCGGCGCCGAAGCGCTTCACCGGGACGATCGCCGTCGCGCGCACCCTCACACGTTCGCAGGCGCCGTGCGAAGACGGCTGCGCCGGCGCTCCGGATGTGGTGTCGTTGCCTGGATGGAGCAGATCTTCGTCTCCTCGCTGCCGCCGGATCGCTTTCGCGATCTGCTGGGAGCTCGTTATCGAGAGATCGAAGAGGCGATCGATCGCGCTCAACAGGTCTTCGCGGGCCGGGCCGTCTGGCACATCAACTCGACCGCGCGCGGGGGCGGCGTGGTCGAGCTCCTCCAGTCGCTGCTCGCGTATGCCCGCGGGGCGGGCGTGGACACGCGCTGGGCCGTGATCCAGGGCAACCCCGAGTTCTTCCGAATCACGAAGCGGATCCACAACCACCTCCACGGGTGGCCGGGCGACGGCGGCGACCTCGGTCCGGCGGAGCGGCGGGCCTACGAGTCGACGCTCGCCGAGAACGCCGCCGAGCTGGCCTCGATCGTCCGCCCCCGTGACGTCGTCTTCCTACACGACCCGCAGACGGCAGGGCTCGTGGGGCCGACGAACGCCACCGGCGCGGCGGTCGTCTGGCGTTGCCACGTCGGCCTCGACCTCCCCAACGACCTCGCCCGCCGCGCCTGGGACTTTTTGCGCCCCTACGTCGAGGACGCCGACGCCTACGTCTTCTCGCGCCGCGAGTTCGTCTGGGAGGGCCTGCCGACGGAGCGGACCTGGGTCGTCGCGCCTTCGATCGACGCGTTCTCGCCGAAGAACCAGGACTTGCCTCGCGCGGCGGTCGATTCGATCCTGGCGACGGTGGGGCTCGCCGAGGGCGACACGCACTCGCCGTCGTTCGTTCGCGAGGACGGAACCCCGGGACGGGTCGATCATGCGGCCGAGCTCTTCCAGGACCGGCCCCTCTCGCTCGGCACCCGTGTCCTGACGCAGGTCTCGCGCTGGGATCGGCTCAAGGACCCGGTCGGCGTCCTGCGAGGCTTCGCCGAGCATGTGGCGGACCCCGACGTGCACCTGGTCCTCGCGGGCCCCGCCGTGGAGGCGGTCTCCGACGATCCCGAGGGGGCGGAGGTGCTCGTGGAGGTGCAGCGCGAGCGGGAGGCGCTCAGCGCCCGGGTTCGCGAGCGCGTGCATCTGGCGTGCCTTCCGATGGTGGACGTGGAGGAGAACGCGGCGATCGTCAACGCCGTCCAGAGACGATCGCACGTCGTCGCCCAGAAGAGCCGCGCGGAGGGCTTTGGCCTGACCGTCGCGGAGGCGATGTGGAAGGCGAGGCCGGTGATCGCCACGCGTCGCGGGGGAATCCAAGACCAGATCGTCGATGGCGAGAGCGGGATCCTGATCGACGACCCCGACGACCTGGACGCATTCGGGCGGGCCTGCGACGCGCTGCTCGGCGATCCAGCCCGGGCCGAGCGGATCGGCGGCGCCGCCCGCGAGCGGGTGCGCGAGCGATTCCTCGGCACCCGGTCGCTGCTCGACTATTTCGAGCGGCTGCGAGACATGCTCGCCTAGCCAATCGGCGGCCGCCTTGACCGGCGCTCGCCGGCGCCCCCGCGCTTACTGCAGCACGGCGCGTACCTGTGCGGCGATCTCGAGGTCCTCGCGCGCGTGGACCAGGACCACGCGGACGCGCTTCCGGCCGGAGTCCAAGATCGCGTCCGCGCCCGCGCTGGCCCTCTCGTTAGCGGTCCCGTCGAGCTCGACGTCGAGGAACCCGAGCCCGCGGCAGGCGAGCGAGCGGACCTCGGGTTCGTGCTCGCCCACGCCGCCCGTGAACGCGAGCGCGTCGAGGCCCTCGAGCGCCGCCGCCATCGCCGCGATCCCGGCGCGCAGGCGATGAACGTAAACGTCCACCGCGAGCCCGGCTCGCTCGTCGCCATTCCTCGAGGCGGCAAGGAGGTCGCCCATGCGCGAGGAAGTCCCCGACAGGCCGACGAGGCCAGACTCGGCCTCGAGCGCCGTCTCGATCTCCGCGGCGTCCAGCCCGCCGCGGCGCTCGAGCCACAGGATGAGGCCGGGATCGACCGACCCCGATCGGGTTGCCATCACGAGCCCCTCGAGCGGCGTAAAGCCCATCGTCGTGTCCACCGAGCGCCCGCCACCGACGGCGGCGAGCGAGGCGCCCCCGCCCAGGTGCGCGCTCACGATGCGCAGGTCCGCAGCGGGCCGGGCGCAGAGCTCGGCGGTCCGCTGGGCCACATAGGCGTGGGAGAGCCCGTGGAAGCCGAAGCGTCGAAGCGGCCAGCGCCGGCGCCAGGCCTCGGGCAGCGCGTAAGTGGCGGCGGCGGCAGGTAGGCCGGCGTGAAACGCGGTGTCGAAGCACGCTACCGCCGGCAGCTCGGGGCGCAGTCTCGCGAGCGCGTGGATCGCCGCCAGCGCCGGGGGGTTGTGGAGTGGGGCCAGCTCGCGCAGGGCCTCGAGGTGCGCCTCGACGTCGTGGTCGACCCGCGTCGCGGCGACGTACTCGCTTCCCCCGTGCACGACGCGATGACCGGCGGCGTCCGGCTCGGGCGCTCCCGCGAGGAACTCCTCGAGCGCCGGGCGGGGGTCCTCGGCGGCCGGCAGCTCGGCGTCAGCCTCGAGGGCGTCGCCGGCGTCCAGGAGCCGCAGCTTCAGGGTGGAGGAGCCGGCGTTGACGACCAGGATATGGCGGGGCGGCACTTACCCGGGCCAGCGCCAGCCGGCGATCTCGGGCATGTCCTCGAAATGCTCCCGCACGTAGTGGTGGTGGCGGGCCAGCATCTCCTCGCAGTGCCGCTCGAGCTCGCCCGCTCCCGGCAGATTCCGCGGGACGCGCCGGAGGACGTCGATCGCGAGGTGGTAGCGGCTCATCTGGTTGAGGACGACCATGTCGAACGGGGTCGTGGTCGTTCCCATCTCGCTGTATCCGTGAACGTGGAAGCGCCCCGGGTGAAGCCTCCCGTGGAGAAGCTGGTGGGCGGCTCGCGCGTAGCCGTGGAAGGCCATGACGACCTCGAGGTCGGAACCGAAGAGCTCCGCGAAGCGCTCCCCGTCCAGGCCGTGGGGGTGGGCGTCGGGCGGCGTGAGGCTCATCAGGTCGATCACGTTCACCAGCCGGAACCTGAGGTCGGGCACCGACTCCCGCAGGAGCGCGGCGGCCGCGAGGGTCTCAAGCGTCGGCACGTCGCCGGCGCACGCCAGCACGATCTCCGGCGACTCGCCGTCGTGGCTCGAGGCCCACGGCCACGTCGAGGCCCCTGCCGCGGCGTGGGCGTAAGCCTCGTCGATCCCGAGGTATTGGAGGTGGGCCTGCTTGTCGGCGACGATCAGGTTGACGTAGTCGGTGCTGCGCAGGCAGTGGTCGGCGATCGCGAGCAGGCAGTTGGCGTCCGGGGGCAGGTAGACGCGGACGACGCTGCCGCGCAGCGAGATCATCGAGTCGATCAACCCGGGCCCCTGATGGCTGAACCCGTTGTGGTCGTTTCGCCAGCATGTCGAGGTCAGGAGGACGTTCAGGGACGCGATCGGCGCCCGCCACTCGAGCTCGCCGGCGGCCTCGAGCCACTTGGCGTGCTGGATCGCCATCGAGGCCGAGACCATCGCGAAGGCTTCGTACGTCGCGAACAGGCCGTGCCGGCCGGTGAGCAGGTATCCCTCCAGCCAGCCCTGGCAGAGGTGCTCCGAGAGCACCTCCATGACCCGGCCGCGTGGCGAGATCGCCTCGTCGTCCGGGCGGGCGTCCATCAGGCAGCGCTCCTCGACCTCGAACACCGCCCCCAGGCGGTTCGAGTTGGTCTCGTCCGGACAGAAGAGCCGGAACGAGCCGCGGTTCGCCGTGAGAATGTCCCGAATGAGCTCGCCCAGGGGACGCGTGGTCTCGGCCTCGTGGATGCCCGGCCGGTCGACCGGCAGCGCGTAGTCGCCGGGGCGGGGAAAAGCGAGGGGCCGCAGGAGGCGGCCCCCGTTCGCGTAGGGCTGGCTGCCGATTCGCTTCTCGCCGTCCGGCGCGAGCGCCCGCAGCTCCGCGGCGAGGCGGCCTTCGTCGTCGAAGCGCTCCTCGGGGCGGTAGCTCCGCATCCAGCGCTCGAGCTGGGCCAGGTGCTCCGGGTTCTCCCGGACCGCGGGAATCGGGACCTGGTGGGCGCGGAAGGTTCCCTCGACCGGCTTGCCGTCGACGACCTTCGGCCCGGTCCACCCCTTGGGGGTGCGCAGGACGATCGCCGGCCAGGCGGGGCGGTGCTCGGCGCGCTCGGCGCGGGCGCCCGACTGGGTCTCGCGAATGCGGCGGTCGGCCGCGGCGAGGGCGGCCGCGAACTCGCGGTGGACGCTTCGCGGCTCGCTGCCCGCCACGAATGTGGGCTCGTAGCCGTGACCGCGCAGCAGCTGGGCGATCTCGTCGTCGCTTGCCCGTCCGAGCACGGTGGGGCCGGAGATCTTCGCCTCGTTCAGGTGAAGGATCGGCAGGACGGCGCCGTCCCGCGCGGGGTTGAGGAATCGCGTCCCCTTCCAGGACCCCTCCAGTGGCCCGGTCTCGGCCTCCCCGTCGCCGATCATGCAGGCGACCAGCAGGTCCGGGTGGTCGAACGCGGCGCCGAAGGCGTGGATCAGGGCGTAGCCGAGCTCGCCGCCCTCGTGGATCGACCCCGGGGTGGGAACGCTCACGTGGCTGGGGATCCCCCCGGGGGTCGAGAACTGCCTCACGAGTCGGTGCAGCCCCGCCTCGTCGAGCCCCACCTCGGGATAGACCTCCGAGTAGGACCCCTCGAGGTAGACGTTGGCCACGAACGCCGGGCCGCCGTGGCCCGGCCCGGCGATGAAGACGACATCGCGGTCGGTGCCGCGAATCAGCCGGTTCAGGTGGGCGTAGACGAGGCTCAGCCCCGGCGAGGTGCCCCAGTGGCCGAGCAGGCGCGGCTTAACGTGCTCGGGCCGTAGCGGCTCGCGAAGGAGCGCGTTGTCGCGCAGGTAGATCTGCGCCACGGTCAGGTAGTTCGCGGCGTCCCACCAGCCGAGGATCAGATCGAGCTGCTCGTCGTCCAGCTCGGGGGCGAGGAGGGAGTCGCGAACGGCCACCGCGGCCATGATCGCGCATCGGGGTGGGGGGCTGGCCGGCACTCCTTGGACGTCCCCGGCCGAGGTGTGACACTACCCTGCCGATGCGGGTGGCCGTAGTGGGGCACGCGGAGTGGATCGAGTTCGCTCGGGTGGAGCGCGTGCCGGCACCCGGCGAGATCGTCGAGGCGCGGGACGCGTGGCAGGTGGCCGCGGGCGGCGGGGCCGTGGCCGCCGTGCAGCTGGCGCGGCTCGCCGGCGAGTGCCTGTTCCTCACCGCGCTCGGCGACGACCCGCTCGGCCACACCGCGAAGCGGGAACTGGAGGCGCTCGGGGTTCGGGTCGAGGCCGTGTGGCGTTCCGAGCCGCAACGGCGAGCGTTCGTCTACGTCGACGCGAACGCCGAGCGCACGATCACGCTGATGGGCGAGCGCTTGGCGCCCCGCGGCGATGATCCGCTGCCCTGGTCCGATCTCGACGGCATGGATGCCGTCTATCTCACGGCCGGCGACGCCGGCGCGGTTCGCGCGGCGCGGGCAGCGCGCAAGCTGGTCGCGACCATCCGCGCGCGTGAGCCGCTCGCTGAAGCCGGAGTCGAGCTCGACGCTTTGGTCTCGAGCGCCCGCGATGCGGGCGAGCGCTACCGTCCCGGCGACCTCGACCCGCCGCCGCTCCTCCTGGTCCGCACGGCCGGGGCCGCCGGCGGCTCGTTCATCGCGCGGGACGGGCGCAGCACGAAGTGGGCCGCCGCGCCGCTTCCCGGCGAGCCCGTGGACGTCTACGGCGCCGGGGACTCCTTCGCCGGCGGGTTGACCTACGGCCTGGCCGACGGCCGCTCGGCAGAGGACGCGCTCCTGCTCGGGGCGCGTTGCGGCGCGGTGTGCGTCACGGGACGCGGCCCGTATGAGCGCCAGCTCGGGCGAGGCGCGGCGGACATCGCCTCCAGACGCTCGGGCTCCTCCTAGTCACCCGACAGGACCTGGGCGAAGTCCAGCACCCGCTCGGCGAGCCCGCGCCGGCCTTCGGCACCTTCCATCAGGGTCGGGCAGGAGAGGAGCCGGAGCTCGTCCGGGCCGGGGTCGGGATCGTCGGCGTCGACGACCATCGCCCCGATCACCCCGGCATACAGCGAGGCGACGCCGGCGGCCGTGGAAGGCCGGCCGATCGCCTCCATGAACTTCTCGGTCGGCCCCTTGACAGCCCGCCCCGCAACGTACGGGCTGACGGCGATCACCGGCGCGCCCGGCGCCGCGATCGCCTCGCGCATGCCCGGCACCGAGAGGATGGGCCCGATCGAGATCACGGGGTTCGAGGGGCCGATCACGATCGCGTCGGCGGCGGCCAGCGCCTCACGGACCTCAGCCGTGGGCGTCGCCCGGTCGAGCCCCTGGACCTCGACCCCTTCGATCGCCGGCTCGGAGCGCTCGACGATCAGGTACTCCTGAAGGCCGTGCCAGCCGGACGGGGTTAGGACCCGGGTGTAAACGGGCTCTTCGCACATCGGCAGCACCGAGGCGCGAACGCCGAGGGCGCGCGCGATCTGGCCCTGCGCTGCGGTCAGGGTGCCGCCCTCGGCGACGAAGTGGGTCCTGTAGAGGCAGGTCGCCAGGTCGCGATCGGAGAGCTGGAACCAGCCCGGCGAGCCCAGCCTGTGGAGCCGCTCGTGGACCGTGAACGAGTCGCCCCGGATCCCCCAGCCGCGCTCCTCGTCGATCTCCCCCGCGAGCCAGTAGGTGATCAGGTCCGGGTCGGGCGATACGTGGAGGCCGTGGGCTCGGGTGTCGTCCGCGGTGTTGGCGATCACCGCGAGCCCGTCTCCGACGAGCTCCTGGATCCCGGCCGCGAGCTTCGCGCCGCCGGTCCCCCCGGCGAGCAGGGCGATCCGCATCAGGCTCCTCCGCGGATCGCGCCCTACTCCCAGTGGTCGCCCTCGGGCAGCTCGGTGATCCGGATCCCCGCATGCGATTTGTAGCGCGCGTTGATCGAGATCAAGAGCGGCGTCAGCTGCTCGACGATCCGCGCCGTCTCCAACCCACCTGCGTTCACCGCGCGGAGGCCGGGGACGAGCTCGACGATCCTCGCCACCCGCGCCTTGTCGGCCCGGCGATCGCCGCAGATCAGGACGTCCTCGTCAAGCTGCGCGCTGGGGTCGCCGAGCACCGGGGCGCTCACCGTGTGGAGCGCGGCGACCACGGTGACTCCGTCGGGAACCATCTCCTGGGCCTGCTCAGCCGCCGACCCCTGCCACACCCCGAGCGACCGCGTCGCCTTCCCGCCCACGGCGGCGGCGGTGGGGACGGTGCAGTCGACGAGGATCTGGCCGGGCTCGAGAGCGTCGCGCAGGTTGTTGAGGTTCTCGGATTGGGCGCGAAACGGCACTGTGAGGAAGACGATCGGGCCCCGCCGCGCCGCATCGTTGTTGAGGAGCCCCTCGACCTCGGCGCCGCCAACCGCCTCGACGAGCCTGGCCGCCGCATCGGCGGCGCGCTCGGCGCTTCGGGATCCGATCGCCACCGATTGGCCGGCCCCGGCGAGCCGCAATGCCAGACCCCAACCGAGCGCGCCGGTTCCACCGATGATCGGGATCGGTTCCGCCATCGCGCGGCAGCATATGCTGCCCCTCCCATGAGGCTCGAGGGACGCACCGCGCTCGTCACCGGGGGTGCAAGCGGGATCGGAGCGGCGATCGCCCGCCGGCTCGCGGCCGAGGGAGCGAGCGTCGTGATCGGCGACCTGAACGTGGCGGGTGCCGAGGCGGTCGGCGGCGAGATCGGCGCCGAGGCGGTGCCGCTCGACGTCACCGAGCCGAGCGCGGCCGCGGGCGTGGTCGAGGCGCAGGGCCCGTTCGAGATCCTGGTCAACAACGCCGGCACCGACGACTTCAGCTTCTTCACCGACATGACCCCCGAACGGTGGCGGCGGCTGATCGCCATCAACCTCGAGGGGGTGTTCGCGTGCACCCACGCGGTCCTCCCGGCGATGCAGAGGGATGGCTACGGGCGAATCGTCAGCATCGCCTCGGAGGCCGGGCGGGTCGGATCGAAGGGATCGGCCGTCTACTCGGCCGCGAAGGGTGGAGTGATCGCCTTCACGAAGACGATCGCGCGCGAGAACGCGCGATTCGGGATCACGGCCAACGCGATCGCCCCGGGCCCGATCGACACCCCCCTGCTGAGCGCCGCGCGGGCCCTCGGCGGCGGGGTCGGCGAGCGCATCATCGAGACCATGAAGGGGGCCACGCAGATGAAGCGCCTCGGCCGGCCCGAGGAGGTTGCCGCCGCGGTCGCCTTCCTCGCCTCCGACGATGCCTCCTACGTCACGGGCGAGACGCTCGGCGTGTCGGGCGGCCTGGGGATGGTGTGAGCGTGGACGGCGAGGGAGGGCACACGATCGATCCGGAAGGGAGCGTTCCGGGCGCGAAGTCGGGCGAGTATCACCACGGGGATGCCGGGGAGCTTCGCCCCGGGATCGAGCGGGAGTCCGAGTTCGAGGTCGACGACCGCCTCCTCACGGACGTCGGCGGCACGATCGGCGTGCGGGTGCTCTCCACCCCCGGGATGATCGCGATGCTCGAGCGAAACGCGGCGATCCTCGCCTACGAGCACCTGCCCGACGGCAAGGCGACGGTGGGCTTCGAGGTGTGCGTGAAGCACGTGGGGGCGTCGGCCGAGGGGGCGCGATGCACGGCCCACGCCCGCTTGCGCGAGGTGGCCGACGGCCGCAAGCTTCGCTTCGACGTCGAGGTGCGTGAGGGCGACCGGACGATTGGGGTCGGCACCCACGAGCGCCGCGTGATCGACGTGGGGGCTGTCAAGTCGGCTTAGCCGAAGGGGCGCGAGCGAACCGAGGCGTCCGCCGCCGGCACCGGATACCAGCCGCCCGCCCGACTCGCGAAGACCTTGCCCTTTCCGCGGTACAGGTGCGCCGAGATCGCGGGCCGGCCGGCGCCGAGTGCCGTGGCGATCACGCCGGCGCGCGAGCCCGGGTTCCGCGTCAGGTACTCGAAGACGTCCAGCCGGGTGATTCTCGGTCGTGGACGGAGGTCGGGCTCCGGTTCGTCGAGGATCAACGCTCTCGCTCGCAGCAAGCGTGCCCGTTCGTGTACGAGGGGCGCAACCGCGGCGATCTGGCGCTCGAGCTCGTCGATTCGATCCCCGAGGTCCTCGAGCAGGGATGACGCGTCATCGTCACCGTCATGGTCCCGCGGAGCCGCGCGCTGCTCCAGGAGGGAGCCACTGGAGAGCTCGGCGTCGTGCAGGTCGGCGTCGAGCGGCTCGTCCACCCGGACAGGGACGAGCGTCGAAGGCTGCGTGGCGAACATGTGTTCGTAACCGTACGCCGCGCCGCGGACGGAAGGAGGCCGGCGCCGGGCATGGGCGCAGGGGGTAGCCGACTAGCCTTCGGAACGTGAGCGAACTGCCCCGCAGCGTGCGGATACGCGAGGTGGGACCGCGCGACGGGTTTCAGAACGAGCCCGAGGTGATCGCGCCGGGCGACAAGGTGCGGCTGATCGACATGCTGGCCTCGACCGGGCTGCGGCGACTCGAGGTGACCTCGTTCGTTCGCGCCGACGTGATCCCCCAGCTGGCCGACGCCGAGCAGGTGCTGGATGCGATCGAGCGGCGGGAGGGGGTCGCCTACTCGGTCCTGATCCCGAACGAGAGGGGCCTTGCGCGAGCGCTCGAGCATCGCGACCGATTCGACGAGGTGAACCTCTTCCTCTCCGCCTCGGAGACGCACAACCGAAACAACCTGAACCGCTCCATCGCCGACTCTCTCGAGGGGCTGGAGCGGACGATCGCCCAAGCGCGACAGGAGGGCCTTCGGTGCGAGGGGGTGATCTCCGTCGCCTTCGGATGTCCCTACGAGGGCGAGGTCCCGCCGGACCAGGTGTTCGGGATCGCGGAGCGCCTCGCCGACGCGGGCTGCGTGGAGATCGCCTTCGGTGACACCACCGGGATGGCGAATCCGCGGCAGGTCGGCGAGTTCTTCGGGGCCGCGGCGGAGCGCTTGAACGGCGTCGAGCTCACGGCGCACTTCCACAACACGCGCGGCCAGGGACTGGCCAACGTGCTCGCCGCCCTCGAGCAGGGGATCGACTCCTTCGAGTCGGCGTTCGGCGAGCTCGGCGGATGCCCGGTGCCGCCGGGGTCGACGGGGAACATCTCGACCGAGGACCTCGTCTCGATGCTCCACGAGATGGGCGTCGAGACCGGGGTCGACCTCCCCCGCCTGATCGACGCCTCGCGTGCCGTCCAGGAGGTCCTGGGCCGGTCGCTGGGCGCGCACGTCCTGCGCGCCGGCCCGATCGACTGGCACCGGTAGGGTTGCCCCGATGAGAAGCGACGCATTCAGGAGGGCGGTGGAGGCCGAGGACGCCGATGCGCTGACCGCGTCGCTGGCCGAGGACGTGACCTTCCGGAGCCCCGTGGTGTTCAAGCCCTACGAGGGCAAGGCGGTGGTGGCGACGATCCTCACCGAGGGGGCCATGAACGTCTTCGAGGACTTCCGCTACACGGACCAGCTCGAGGACGGCGCGGCCGCCGCGCTCGTCTTCACGGCTCGGGTTGGCGATCGCGACGTGAACGGGCTCGACCTGCTGCGCTTCGACGGCGACGGCAAGGTCTCCGAGCTGATGGTGATGGTCCGGCCGATGAGCGGCCTGAACGCCCTCGCCGAGGCGATGGGACGGGAGTTCGAACGGCTCGGGGTGGCTCCGCCGGCCGGCGGATGACGCCCGGCCGGGGATTGCGAGCCCGGGCAAGCGGCCCGACCTGATCGCGCAATTTACGGGGATTTCGGTAAAAATCCGTTAAGGCTCCTTTACATAGGGCGCCATTTGGGGAAGGCTCCCTGACTCGGAGCCGGGTCGTGCTGCGTCCCGCGGGACGGCCGACGACGAGCCGTTGGAGGTGAGAGATGCCCGTAACGCGCCTGTCGGCGCTCGATGCTTCGTTCCTCGCCGTCGAGACGCCGACGGCCCACATGCACGTCGGCTGGGTCGCCGTGCTGGAGCCGGGGGCCGATCGGCCGACCCCGCTGTTCGCGGAGCTTCGCGACTACATCGCATCGCGGCTTCCGCGGGCGCCGCGCTTCCGTCAGGTGCTCCGCTCCACCCCACTGGGCTTGGGCGCTCCGGTGTGGGTCGACGATGGGCGGTTCGACATCGTGCGCCACGTCGTCCGCGGCAGGTCGAGGCGGCTCGGAGACGTGATCGCCCGGTTCATGTCGAAGCCACTTCCAAGGGACCGTCCTCTCTGGCAGATCTGCATCGCCGACATGCTCGAGGACGGGCGGATCGGCGTCATCGGGAAGGCGCATCACTGCATGGTCGACGGGATCGCCGCGGTGGAGTTGGCGACTCTGATCGTCGACCCCGAGGTCGATCCGGCTTCGCCCGAGCCGGACGGGTGGGTGCCCCAACCGCCTCCCGGTGGGGCCGACCTCGCGATCAGGGCCCTCGGCGACCTCGCGCGGCGGCCGTTGGACCTGGCGGCGATACCCACGAGCCTCGCTCGGTCGCCGGGCCGGCTCGTCGACGCGGCGGAGCGAGGGCGCCGCGCCGGCCTCGCCCTGCTCGACGCGGCGCGCCCGGCGCGGAGCAGCTCGCTCAACCCGCCGATCTCGCCGCTTCGCCACCTCGGCCTGCGGGGTCGCCCGATCGCCGACCTGATCGAGATCAAGGACGGGTTCGGCGTGACCCTGAACGACGTCGTGCTGGCGGTCTGCGCCGGCGCGGTGCGGGAGCTCCTGCGCGGACGTGGCGAGCGACCGATCCGCCTCAAGTCGATGGTCCCGGTGAACCTGCGGGGCTCGGACGAGCCCGGTGAGCTTGGCAACCGAATCTCGTTCATGTTCATCGACCTGCCCTGCGACGAGCCCGATCCCGTGCGGCGCCTGGCGGAGATCCACATGGCGACCCGAGAGCGAAAGCGCGCCGGCGAGCCCGAGGGCGCGGACGACGTCATGCGCTCGCTGAGCCTCGTGCCCTCGCCGATCCGGCGGCTCGTCTCCCGAATGATCGCGAGCCCGCGCGCATTCAACCTCACGGTGTCCAACATCCCGGGCCCGCGCGAGCCGCTCTACATGGCGGGCTGCCCGCTGATCGAGGCGTACCCGGTGGTGCCGATCGCCGACCGCCACGCCCTGTCAATCGGGGTGACCACCGTCGGCGATGGGGCGTTCTTCGGTCTCTACGCCGACCCGGAGACGCTTCCCGAGGTCGACGGGCTGGCGGAGCAGATCGGTCGATCGATCGACGAGCTGCTGGAGCTCGCCGCCCAGTCACGCTCGCGAACCCCGCTCGAGCGCCTCATCACCTCCAGCTAGCGCGCCGACCGACGGCGCCTGTCGCCCCTGTCCGCATCCGGACAGCGGCGACACCCTCATCTGTTGTACCTTGCGCCGCCCGCGGCAGGGCCGCCGGTTTCCGATACTCAGAGGGAGGCACCCCGAATGCGACTGATCTCGCCCCGACCGATCATGCTGCGCGCGCTCGCGCCGCTCACGCTGGCGATCGCCGCGCTCGGCGTCGCCGCCTGCGGCTCGAGCAGCTCGACCGAGCCGACGAAGCTCGCGGTGACGATCAGCGACACCGGAAAGGGCAAGTTCACGATGGACGCGCCGACGCAGATCGACGGCGGGCTCGTCGAGATGACCCTCACCAACCAGGGTAAGGAGCCGCATCAGGGCCAGCTCGTGCTGTTGAGCGGCGGTCACACCGTCCAGGACGCGCTGAGCACGATCGGAAGCCAGAGCTCGAAGATCCCCTCGTGGCTGAAGCTCGAGGGGGGCGTGGGAGTGCTCGCGCCCGGGCAGTCGGGAACCGCGACCATGAACCTCCCGGCGGGCAACTACGGAATCATCGACCTCGGCGGCGGCCCGGGCGGCGGGAAGCCTCCGGCGCTGAGCGGGTCCCAGGCCGAGATGACGGTGGGCTCCGGAGACACGGGCGACCTTCCGAGCACGAACGCGACGGTGACCGCCGACAAGGTCGGGAAGGACCGGTACCGGTGGGACGTCTCGGGCCTGAAGACGGGGGAGAACACGGTCACGTTCAACTCGAAGGGAAGCGACGCGGTGCATCACATCGTCGCCGCCCCGATCGTCGGCAACGCCTCGATCGGCGACGTGAAGAACGCGCTCGAATCGAACTCAGGCCCGCCGCCCGTCAACCCGAAGGGGATCCAGGAGACGACCGTCCTCGACGGCGGCACGAGCCAGACGACGCAGTTCGACCTGAAGCCGGGTCGCTACGCGTTCATCTGCTTCTTGACCGATCGCGACGGAGGGAAGCCCCACTTCGAGGAGGGCCTGCTGAAGCAGGTCACGATCCCGAAGAGCTGACTTGTAGGCTCCGCGGCCGCATTCGGACGAGCGGACGAAGGGAGCATTCGAAGATGGAGATCGACAGCGTTGGGGTCCTCGGCTGCGGCCTGATGGGCCACGGAATCGCCCAGATCTGCGCTCAGGCGGGGTGGTCCGTCACGGTCCGGGAGGTCGAGCAGGCGAAGCTCGACGCGGGGATCGGGAAGATCGAGAAGCAGCTCGCCCGCGCGGTCGAGAAGGGCAAGGCCGAGCGGTCCGACGCGGACGCGGTGCGCGCCCGTATCCAGCCGACGCTCGACTACTCCGAGCTCGCCCACTGCGACCTCGTGATCGAGGCGATCACCGAGGACCTGGCGCTGAAGCTCGAGATGTGGCGCGAGGTGGACGAGATCGTCAAGGAGGGAGCCGTCTTCGCCACCAACACCTCCTCGCTCCCGGTCATCGAGCAGGCGACCTCGACCTCGCGACCGGAACGCTTCCTCGGGCTGCACTTCTTCAACCCGGCGCAGGTGATGCCCCTGCTCGAGGTCGTCCGATCCGAGGCAACCGGCGAGGAGGCCGCGAAGATCGGCTTCGAGGTGGGCGCGAGGCTCGGCAAGACGACGGTCGCCGCGCGGGACAATCGGGGCTTCATCGTCAACCGGCTCCTCGTCCCGTACATGCTCGACGCGATCCGCGCCCACGAGCAGGGGGTGGGCTCGATCGAGGACATCGACACCGGGATGAAGGCCGGCGCCAGCCATCCGATGGGACCGCTGACGCTGGCCGACTTCGTCGGCCTGGACACGCTGGCGTCGATCGCCGACGTGATGGCGGACGCCTACGGAGAGGATCGTTTCAGCCAGCCGGAGTCACTCCGCAAGCTGGTCGACGCAGGCCACTACGGCCGCAAGTCCGGGCGTGGCTTCTACGACTACTCGGGCGAGCACCCCGTCCCCGCTGATCTGGGTTCATAGTCGCCTCTCGGAGGCCGCCGAGGCCGACGCATACGCGATGATCGCCGACCTCGACGCCCGTCGAGACGCGGTGCTGTCGGAGATGCAGCGCCTCTCGAGCGAGCTTGCCGGAACGGCGACCCAGCACGAGGCCTCGCGGTCGAGCGGGTAGGCATTCCCGGAATCGCCCGCGCCGCAGCGGCGTCCTAGACTCAGCGTCCCGTGAGCGAGAGCGAGACGCGCGAGGCGTCCAAACTGGCGGCGGCGCTCGAGGCGGCCCTGTCCGGCGGCCCCGAGCGCCATCATCAAAAGACAGCCGAGCAGGGAAAGCTCCCGGCGCGCGAGCGCGTCGCGCGGCTCGTGGACCCCGACTCGTTCGCCGAGGAGGCGGTGCTTGCGAACTGGGACCGGGAGGGGCTGGGCGCCGACGGAGTCGTCACGGGGCTGGCGCTGATCGGCGGACGGAGGGTGGCCCTGATGGCGAACGATCCGACCGTCAAGGCCGGGTCTTGGGGCCCCAAGACGGTCGAGAAGATCCTCCGCATCCAGGAGCGCGCGCTGCGGCTCGAGGTCCCGATGATCTACCTGGTCGACTCCGCTGGAGCCCGGATCACCGATCAGGTGCAGATGTTTCCCGGCCGCCGAGGGGCCGGCCGGATCTTCCATAACGAGGTCGTCCTCTCGGGGCGGGTGCCTCAGGTCTGCCTCCTGTTCGGCCCGTCGGCCGCCGGGGGCGCCTACATCCCCGCGTTCTGCGACGTGGTGATCATGCGCGAGGGGAACGCCTCCATGTATCTGGGCTCACCGCGGATGGCCGAGATGGTGATCGGCGAGAAGGTGACGCTCGAGGAGATGGGCGGCGCCCGGATGCACACCTCGGTCTCGGGATGCGGGCACTTCCTGGTCCCCTCGGATGCGGCGGCGATCGACGTCGCGAAGCGCTACCTGTCGTTCATGCCGCGGAGCTGGCGCGAGGCGCCGCCGCCGGCCCCTCCCGCAGCCCCCGCGGCTGAGCTGCCGATCTCGCGGATCGTGCCCTCGGACGAGAACGCGCCCTTCGACGTGGCGGACCTGATCGAGGCGCTCGTCGACGCCGAGAGCTTCCTCGAGGTCCACGACCGCTGGGCGAAGGAGATCGTCGTCGGATTCGCGCGGCTCGACGGCCGGGCCATCGGAATCGTCGCCAACCAACCCAAGGTGAAGGGCGGCGTGTTGTTTGTCGACTCGGCCGACAAGGCCGCCCGCTTCATCTGGACCTGCAACGCGTTCAACGTTCCCCTGCTCTTCCTGGCGGACGTTCCGGGCTTCATGATCGGGACCCAGGTCGAGCGCCAGGGGATCATCCGCCACGGGGCGAAGATGATCTCGGCAGTCTCCGAGGCGACGGTCCCGAAGCTCTCGGTGGTCGTCCGCAAGGCCTACGGGGCCGGGCTGTATGCGATGGCCGGGCCGGCCTTCGAGCCCGACTGCTGCATCGCGCTGCCGACGGCGTCGATCGCGGTCATGGGGCCCGAGGCGGCGATCAACGCGGTCTTCTACAACCAGATCCAGGCGATCGACGAGCCCGGCGAGCGCGAGGAGTTCGTCAGCAGGAAGCGCGCCGAGTACGCGGCGGACATCGACATCCTGCGCCTGGCCTCCGAGCTCGTGGTCGACGCGATGATCGAGCCCGACGATCTGCGGAGCGAGCTCATCCGCCGCTTCGAGCTGGCCGAGTCCAAGGACCGCGGCTTCAGCGAGCGGCGGAACCCGATCACGCCTGCATGAGCCCGGAGCCCGCGGTCTGACCAGTGGGGAGGCTCGGCCTGATCGCCGGCTCGACCATTCGCGGAAGCGAGCCGGTCAGCGGTGAGGACTGGGTCGTCCTCCAGCGACACCGGCTGGACCGCTACGCCCTCCCCCACCGGATCGATCACGAGGCGAACGTCATCCGTCTCCTGGACGAGGGCTGCGATCGGATCCTGGCGATCGGATCGGTGGGAGGCCTCCGCCCTGAGCTTGGGCCCGGGACCCTGCTGTGTCCCGACGACTTCATCGCGCTCACCGCCGCCCCGGCGCCCAGCTCGTTCGACGACGAGCGGGCCCACCGCGTGCCAAGGTTCGACCTCGAGTGGCGTCGCCGAGTGCTGGAGGCGTGGCGGACCGCCGGGGTCGAGGTGGTCGACGGCGGCGTCTACTGGCAGACCCGAGGGCCGCGGCTCGAGACCCGCGCGGAGATCCGCCTGATCGCCTCGCACGCGCACGTCGTCGGGATGACGCTCGCCTCCGAGTGGGCGATGGCCGACGAGCTGGGGGCCCCCTACGCCGCCGTCTGCGTCGTCGACAACCTGGCGAACGGGGTGAGCGAGCGCGAGCTGGCGATGGAGGAGCTCGAGTCCGGCCGCCGGGAAAACGCGGCTCGAGTCAGCGAGGCGCTGTCCCGCGTCCTGCCGGTGCTCGCCGACTCGCAGGGCGGGCCGTGAGCCTCGCGGTGGTCGGCGCGCAGCTCGACGGGGAGGTCGTCGGGCTGCGGTCCACCGGCGGGCGAATCGTCGAGATCGGAGCGGGCGTCGCCGCGGCGCCGGACGACGAGGTGATCGACGCCGGGGGAATGGCGATCACGGCCGGGCTGGTGAACGGCCACACCCACGCCGCGATGACGCTGTTTCGCGGGCACGGCGCGGACCTCCCGTTGATGGAGTGGCTGCGGACGGTGATCTGGCCCGTCGAGGCGCGGCTCGAGCCGGCGGACGTCTACTGGGGGACGCGACTCGCTTGCGTGGAGATGATCCGCACCGGCACGGTGCGGTTCTGGGACATGTACTGGCAGCCGGGGGCGGCCGCGCGGGCCGTCGAGGACGCGGGCCTTCGGGCGACGATCAGCGTTCCCCTGGTCGACGTCGGTGACGCACCGGTCGACGGGAGGCTGCGCGACGCCGCACGGCGAGGGCTCGAGGAGATCGGGGAGGCCCGCGAGCTGGTCACGCCGGCGCTCGGGCCGCACGCGATCTACACCGTGTCGGAGCCCTCGCTGCGATGGATCGCCGAGCGCGCCGGCGAAGCTGCACTGCCCATCCACATCCACCTGTCGGAGACCGAGGAGGAGGTCAGCAGCTGCGTCGCCGAGCACGGGGTCCGTCCCGCCGAGTACCTCGACCGCCTCGGCGTCCTCGGTCCGCGGACGCTTCTCGCCCACGGCGTCTGGCTCGACGACGCCGAGCTCGCGCTGATCGCGGCGCGCGGCGCGAGCGTGGTCACCAATCCGGTGGCCAACCTGAAGCTCGCGGTCGGCCGCGTGTTCCCGTACCGGGAGGCGCGGCGGCGCGCCGTCCACGTCGGTCTCGGCACCGACGGAGCCGGGACGAACGACTCGCTCGACCTGTTCCAGGACCTGAAGGCCTTCGCCCTGGTGCAGAAACACGAGACGCGCGACCCGGCCGCGGTCTCCGCGCCCGAGGCGTGGCAGGTGGCGACCGGAGCGCGCGCGCCGCTTCTCGACGGAGGAGGACGGCCGGCGGCGGGCGGGCGAGCGGACTTCCTGCTCGTCCGCCGGGACTCCCCCGAGCTCGGGATGGGCGACTTCCGAGCGGGACTCGTCTATGCGGCGAGCGGGTCGGTCGTGGACACCACGGTGGTCAACGGCGTCGTCCTGATGCGCGGGGGGGTCGTCGACGGCGAGGACGAGGTCGTGGCACGCGCCCGCGAACGCGCCGCGCGGCTCGGCCTCCGCTGAGCGCCCTCGCTCGGCCGGCGCCACTGTGGAGCGCCGCACCGATGAAGCTTGGCCGTTGCGACGGTCGAGGCCCGACCGCAGGCTCGTATCATTCCCTGACGCAGCCATGCGGCTGCAGGGGAAAGGTGCGGACAGAGGAGGCACGGATGCCGAAGCGGGGATCGATCGCGTTGACGGTGGCGCTCGCGGCGCTGTTCGCGCTGCCGGCGGTCGCGCAGGCGGCCTCCGAGGCACTGGTGACGAACGGCAGTCCGACGACGCCGTTCTCCCAGAACAAGCAGAACGAGCCCAGCGTGGCGGTCAATCCGCGGAACCACCAGGTGCTGGTGGCGGGCTCGAACGACAACATCGACAACACGCCGTGCGATGGGAACGATTGCTCGTTCACGCCCGGCGTTGGCGGGTCGGGGGTCTACTTCTCGTTCGACGGCGGCACGAGCTGGACCCAGCCCACCTATCAGGGCTGGAGCGGTCGGGACGGCACGCCAGGGCCCGGCCCGATCGGGACGCTGCCGCACTACTTCGAGCACGGCCTGGTAGCCGACGGCGATCCGGGGATCGCGTTCGGACCTCGGCGAGAGAATGGCGTCTTCCGGTGGAGCAATGGAGCCCGGGTCTACTACTCGAACCTGGCCTCAAACTTCTCCACCGAGCGCTCCGAGTCCACGTTCAAGGGGTTCGAGGCGATCACGATCTCGCATGCCGATCGGCTTCACCGCGCCGCGAACGACCATGCGGGAGCGTGGAGCGATCCGGTGATCGTCACCCAACGTCGGCAAAGCCAGACTACGTTCTCGGACAAGCCGTCGATCGCGGTCGACACCGCGAGGAGCAGTCCCGGTTTCGGCAACGTCTACAGCTGCTACTCGCGGTTCAACAGCCAGAACCCCATCGGCCCGATCAAGATCGCATTCAGCCGCTCCACCGACGGCGGGAGAACGTTCAGCCGACCGAAGGACCTGAGCTCGGCCGCCAGCCAGCCGACGCAGGATGGGCGGCAGGGCTGCGCCGTCGCCACCGACAGCCACGGCGTCGTCTACGCGGTCTGGGAGGACATCGTCCAGAAGCACTCCGTGTTCCGGATGGCGAAGTCCTTTGACGGCGGAAGGACGTTCGGCAAGTCGAGGGTGGTGGCGCAGGTCACCGACGTCGGCACGTTCGACGAGGTGCGGTCGTTCTCGTTCGACGGCATCGCGGGCGCGCGCACGAGCTCGTTCCCGAGCCTCAGCATCGCCAACGGCGCGCCGAGCGGGAACAACGCGCCGAACACGATCGCCCTCGGGTGGTCCGACGGCGACCTGAACGACGAACACGCGCTCGTCCAGCTGTCTGACAACGGCGGACAGACCTGGAGCGGTCCGACCGAGGCCGAGCAGTCGGGCGATCGTCCCGACTTCGCGTTCCTGGGGATCTCGCCGAACGGTCAGGACCTCTACCTGGTCTATGACGCGTTCCTCGATCCGTTCCGCGACGACACCACGTCGGCGCGGCGCTTCCAGGGAGTCACTCGCCACGCGGACGTCTCCGGGACGACGCTCAGCAGCCTGTCGACGCTCGACCGCGGCGGGATCGGCGACGCTCGTGCGTCAAGCGCCAACGCGCTGATCGACGAGTTCATCGGCGACTACAACGCGGTCGCGGCGACGAACGGCGGCGCGGTGAGCGTCTTCAACGACGCGCGCAATGCGGCGGTCTGTCCGAAGATCAACACGTTCCGCCAGGACGTGGCGACTACCGGCACCGCCGATCAGTTCGGCGAGGACGATCGAGACGCCCCGCCGGGCGGCGGCACGCCCCCCACGGCACCCGCGCCCGGGACCGACTGCGGTCCGACCTTCGGCAACACCGACATCTTCGCGGCGGTGGTCCCCTAGCGGGCTGCGGATCAGTCCTCGCGCGTCCCGACCCTCGCCCAGTGGGTGGGGGCCGGGCCGTTGCCGTTCGCGCTCGCCCGGGCGGGAAGCGCGGACGTGCCGGCCCAGCCAGGTCGTTCGGCCGCGCGCCGAAGCGCCCCATCCAGGTAGCCCTCCAGCAGGGTCAGACCCTCGAGGCCGGGGACGTCCGCGATCGTGCGGTCGAGCTCGCGGATTTGCTCGCGCCCCTGGGGACCGTCGCCGAACAGGTAGAGGGCCAGGGCGTCGACCTCCTCCTCGGTCTTGACGCCGGCGCCGACGGGCGTCCACAGGTTCTCCAGCGCCCACCGGACGATGCGACGCGCGGCCCGGCTGCGCTGCATACGGGCCTTCGCCTGGGCTCGGTAGAACGCGAAGTGTCGCCGCTCGTCCCGGATCACCTTCCGTAGGAGCTTGTGCAGCTCCGGATGCTCGGAGCGTCGAATCAGCGCGTGGTACCCCGTGAGCGTGGTGAGCTCGTTGACCGCTCCCCACATCATGTGGATCGCCGCGAAGTCACGGGCCGCCATCGAGCCGAGCATCGTCGGCAGGATCCCCAGCCCGTTGCCGACCCCGATCCGCACCCGGAGCTCGCGCCACCGGTTGGGGCGGGTCGGCATGGGCGTCGACCCGTCTGGCAGCCTCGGCTCCGCGGGCACCTCGATCCCGTAGGAGCGCAGGAAGTCGGAGAAAGCCTCGCCGTGCCAGAGCTCCTCGTATACCCAGCAGCTCAAGAACGCCGTGATCTGCGGGTCGGCCGCAACCCTGGTGGCGAGCAGGTCTCGCAGATAGATCACGGTGTGCGTCTCGATGTCCATCATGTAGTGGAGGCACATCACGTCGCCGTCGGTCAGCGGGTGCTTTCGGACCTCGTCCCACGAGATCCCGCTCAGATCGACCTTCTTCGAGTTCCGGAGGTAGCGGTCGAGATCGAACTCGACGATCGTGGGCTTGCTCATCGAATCTCCTGTGCGGTGCTCGTTTCGGCTGCTCTTATGAACGCGGGTGGCGTCATCGCCAATCTACGATTTCGGTGTGGATTCGGTTCACTCGATGAGCGTGTCCCCGGGCACGATCGGTTGCGAAGCCCCCTCGTGTGGCGCCCCGCGGGAGTCGATACGTGGATGATGGGGACGATCATCCCGGGAATCGGCCGATGAGCCCAGCCTCGGTTTCGGAGCAAGCCGGCGCCATCCGCCGGGCCGCGTCTCGCCGCCTCACCTATCCCAACCCCGCCGGGGGCAAGCCGACCGTCGACGACCCCGCGACGATGGCGCGGACGTTCGCGTACCTGTTCGGGGCCGGCGCCACACTGATGCTCCTGACGCTGCCGCTCCCGCACTCGCCGGAGCGGAACCTGACCGGGCTGGCGGCGGTCGCGGGCGCGGCGTACGTGCTCGCGATCCTCCTTCTCGCTCTCTATGACCGCTTGCCCGCCTGGGCGCTCCAGGCGACGCCCGTCTTCGGCACCGTTCTCGTCAGCCTCGCGGTCTATTTCGGTGGCGACGTCGCGGCGACCGTGTACGCCGCGTACCTGTTCTGGGTCACGCTGGCCGCCGCCTACTTCCTCAGGCCCGCCGTCGCGGCCGCGCAACTCGTGCTCGCCTGCGCGGGCTATGGAGTTGCGCTGCTGGCCGACGGAGACGTGCCCGTGGCGTGGCTGGCGTGGGTCCTCGTGTCGGGGTCGCTGCTCGTCACGGGCGGGGTGACGATCGCGCTGCGACGGCAGATCCGAGGGCTCTTCGATCAGCTTGCGGCGGCGGCGCGAACCGACTCCCTCACCGCTCTCGCCAACCGGCGTGAGCTCGAGGACCGGTTCGCGGCCGAGCTCGAGCGCTCGACGCGCACCGCGCGGCCGCTCTCCATCCTCGTGCTCGACCTCGACTGGTTCAAGGAGTTCAACGATCGCTTCGGCCACAGCGCCGGCGACGTCGCCCTGACCCAGCTCGCGGACGCCCTCCGGCGAGCGACGCGGACGAGCGACGTGGTCGCGCGCCTGGGAGGCGAGGAGTTCGCGGTCCTCGCCCCCGAGACCGACGAGGAGGAGGGGTTCCAACTCGCGGAGCGGCTGCGGGCCGAGGTTAGGGTCGGGTTCGCCCGGGAGCCCGAGAAGATGACGATCAGCTGCGGGGTGGCGAGCTTCCCGGTTCACGGGATCACCTCCGGGGAGCTCCTGCATGCGGCGGATCGCGCGCTCTATGAGGCCAAGGAGGCCGGCAGGGATCGGTCGATCGTCTATCGCCATGCGGCGCCTGCGACCGAGGGGGAGCGGGTTCACATCGAGAGCAAGAGCCCGAGGCTCGTCTCCCTGGTCTCGCTCGCCGAGGCCGTCGACCGGCGCAAGGGCGCGCCCGCCAATTCCCGCCGTGTCGCCCAGTACGCCGAACAGCTCGCGCAGGCGCTCAACCTGCCGGATGAGGAGGTCGAGCGGGTCAGGCTCGCGGCCCTGCTCCGCGACGTGGGCGAGGTCGGGGTGGCGGAGTCGATCCTCAACAAGCCGGCGCCGCTCACCGAGGAGGAATGGCGGGAGCTCGAGCGCCACCCGGAGATCGGCGCCCGGATCGTGGGCGCTGCCCAGCTCGGCCGGGTGGGCGAGTGGATCCTCAGCCACCACGAACGCCCGGACGGCCGCGGATATCCACGCGGGCTGCGCGAGCACCAGATTCCGCTCGAGGGGCGGATCGTCGCGGTCGCCGACGCCTATGCGGCGATGACCGCGCCCCGTCCCTACCGAGCCGCGTTGTCCTCGAAGCGGGGCAGGGCCGAGCTCCAGGCGCGGGCGGGCAGCCAGTTCGACCACGACGTCGTCGAGGCGTTCCTGTCGCTTGAGGACGAGCTCCCCCGCCAGGACGAGCGGGACCTCTCCTCGACCGCCGGAAGCTAGGTTTCGCGTTCGAGGCGGGCGGCGAACCCGACGAAGTAGTCGAGCGCCGCGGGGTTGGCAAGCGAGTCGCGGCTCGCCGCCTGATCGGGCGGCGTTCCCATGAGGATCCTCTTCACGGGGACCTCGAGGATCTTGCCGCTCAGTGTGCGCGGGACCTCGGCGATCTGGAACACGGCCTGCGGGACGTGCCGCGGCGAGCAGTGGTCGCGAATCCGCTGCTTGATCGTCGCCTCGAGCTCGTCGTCGAGCGTCACGCCGTCCGCGAGAACGCAGAAGAGCGGCATCCACCCCTCGGTTCCGGGCCGGGGAACGTCGACGACGAGCGCGTCCACGACCTCCGGCACCGACTGCACCGCGCGGTAGATCTCGCTCGTGCCCATGCGTACGCCCTGCCGGTTTATGGTCGAGTCAGAGCGGCCGTAGATCACCGCGGTGCCCCTCGAGGTGATCTCGATCCAGTCTCCGTGACGCCACACGCCGGGGAATTGCTCGAAATAGCTCGAGCGGTAGCGCGAGCCGTCCTCATCGCCCCAGAGGTACAGCGGCATCGACGGCATCGGCTCGGTGATCACGAGCTCTCCCACCTCGTCGATGAGGGGAGTCCCCTGCTCGTCGAACGCCTCCACCGCGGCCCCGAGCGCCCGCGCCTGGAGCTCGCCGAGATACACGGGCAGGAGGGGGACCCCGCCGACGAACGCGGTGCACACGTCGGTGCCTCCGCTGGTCGAGAACAGCCAGGTGTCGCGGCCGAGCTGCTCGTAGACCCACGCAAAGGCCTCGGGGGAGAGGGGGGAGCCGGTCGAGCCGACCGAGCGCAGGTGGGTGAGGTCGCGGCCGGCGGCGGGCTCCACCCCGGCCTTCATGCAGGCGGCGAGGTAGCTCGCGCTGGTCCCGAAGCAGGTGATTCCCGCCCGCTCCGCGAGGTCCCAGAGCGCGCCCATGTCGGGGTGGCCCGGGCTGCCGTCATAGAGGACGATCGGCGCCGGGGTCAGGAGGCACCCGACGAGGAAGTTCCACATCATCCAGCCCGTGGTGGTGAACCAGAAGACGCGCTCGTCGGCCTGCGCATCGACGTGGAGATGGAGCTTCTTCAGGTGCTCGAGGAGGATCCCGCCGTGCCCGTGCACGATGGCCTTCGGCAGGCCGGTGGTTCCTGAGGAGTAGAGGACCCAGAGCGGGTGGTCGAAGGGGACCTGCTCGAACTGGAGGGCCGCTCCGTCTCCTGCGGCCATGAGCTCCTCCCAGGAGATCGCCCCTTGGATCGAGGAGAGGTCGGGGGTGGTCGTCAGGTAGGGGAGGACCACCGTGCGCACGAGCGTCGGCATCTCGCGAGCCAGCCCGGCGACCGTCTCGATCCGGTCGAAGTCGCGGCCGCCGTAGCGGTACCCGTCGATCGCGAGCATCACCTTGGGCTCGACCTGCGCGAAGCGATCTACGACGCTGCGGGCGCCGAAGTCGGGCGAGCAGCTCGACCACACAGCCCCGATGGACGCCGCGGCCAGGAAGGCGATCACCGTCTCGGGGATGTTCGGGAGGTACGCGACGACGCGGTCGCCGCGCCCGACCCCCAGCTCGCGCAGGCCCGCGGCGACCTGGGCCACCTGGGCGCGCAGCGTCCCCCAGCTCAGCTCGTCCAGGCCGCGGAGCTCGGAGGCGTGGACGATGGCCAGGGCGTCGTCAGACCTGTCTCGAAAGATGTGCTGCGGGTAGCTCAGCTCGGAGCCCGCGAACCAGCGCGCCCCGGGCATCGCGCGCTCGGTCAGGACGCTCGAGTGGGGGGAGGAGGCCTCCACCGAGAAGAAGTCCCAGATCGAGCCCCAGAACTCCTCGAGCTCGCTGACCGACCAGCGCCACAGCGAACCGTAGTCGTCGAACGAGCGTCCCCGCTCGGCCGCGAGCCATCTCATGTAGCGCGTCATGGTGGCGCGCTCGACGCGCTCCGGCGAGGGCTCCCAGAGGAGCTCGCCGCGACCGACATTCGCGCTCGCGGTCTCCATCGGGGCGCTTATATCACCGCATCATGCGCCGGCCGACGTCGGCGTCGATCGCCCGCGCCAACTCGACTGTGAAGGCGTGGGCGCGCTCGAGGGCGCCTTCGTCGAGGGCGCCGGGGCGGTCCTCGGGGCGGTGGTAGTTGGCGGGGGCGAGGGCGCCGTCCTCCAGGCAGGTGAGTCTGATGGCGCGGAGCTTCGCGAGTCGGGCCGGCAGGGCGTCGCTCCCTACTCCGTTGCGAAACGGCTCGGCGCCGTAGCGGTCCCCGTCATCGCGGTCGGCAGCCGCGATCGCCTCACAGAGCTGCACGAGGCGCCGGTCCATCTCGTAGGTGACCGCCGGGCCCTCGCCGGTCTCGTAGCGGATCGTTCCCCGACCGACGGAATCGAGGACGACGAAGAAGGTGCCCTCCCGGTCGAGCTTCTTGCGGCGCGAGCGGACGAAGGCTCGCATCCCCTCCATCAGGCACTCCTCGCCCCCCGTCAGCAGGACCCATACCTCGAGGTTCGCGGGAGGGTCGGCATCGAGCTCCTCCGCGGCGGAGAGGACGATGGCGACGCCGGAGGCGTTGTCATTCGCGCCCGGGACGACGTCGGACAGCTCGATGTCCGTGAGCAGGAAGACGCCGACGAGGAGGACGATCGTGGGGAGGAGCTGGAGCAGCGAGAGGAGGCCCGAATCCACCCCCGCCATCCGAGCACCGAGGATCGGGAGGAGGATGGCAAGCGACCAGAACAGCACCCGGAACGGGCCGAGCGGGACGGGCGAGCGCTGGGCGAGCCTGGTGGCGCGCGCGACGCGCTTGGGCTCGAAGGCGGCGCCGGTGCGGGCGGCGTCGTAGTGGGCGCAGAGGAAGAGGCGGGCGGGAGCGTCCGGGCCCTTGCCGGGCGAGACGACGTTCTGGGACGCGCGCCGGAAGAAGAGCCGGCGCAGGAGGTAGAAGCGGGCGTTGACGTCCAGGTACATCGATACCGCGGCGACGAGCACGATCGCGAACCCGAGGGGCGGCACCGGGATCGCCGCGAGGCTGCCGGCGAAGCCGAGCGCGCAGTGCGCGGCCTCGACCAGCGCGTACTGCGGATGGACGTGCGTCGGCTCGACCTCGGCGCGCCGCCCGCGTGCCCGCAGGCGCTCCGCGAGCCAGTTCGCGGCCCGCCGCTCGGCGTCGGTGCCCGCGAGGCGGTTCTCGAACGAGCAGAGCTCGCGGACCACTTCCATTCGCTCACCGACGTCCACGGGCGGGGGATTATCCAGGGCCGGCCTGCCCCGCCGGCCGCCTCGGCCGGGTCAGTTCGATGCGGCGGGTGGGACTCGAACCCACAAGCCCTTTCGGGCACGGCCTTTTGAGAGCCGCGTGTCAGCCAATTGCACCACCGCCGCTTGCTCCCCTTAATTGTGGCGGCTCGCGTCGATCCATCGCGTTAGCCTCGAAGGTCATGTGCGGTCGCTACACGCTCGCCACCACCGACCCGGCGCGGATCCGCGCTCGCTTCGGGCTCGACGAGGCGGCAAAGGTCGAGGAGGAGCCGCGCTACAACATCGCGCCCACCGATCCGGTGCTCGCGATTCGACGCACCGGCGCGGGGCGGCGTGAGCCGGGCCGGCTTCGGTGGGGCCTGCTCCCGGGGCGCTGGGCGGAGCGCTCGGGGCCGCCGCTGATCAACGCCCGCGCGGAGTCCATCCAGCGCCAGCCCGCGTTCGCGGAGTCGTTTCGCGAGCGGCGCTGCCTGATCCCCGCCGACGGCTTCTACGAGTGGCGCGCCGAGGGGGAGGCGAAGACGCCGGTGTGGCTGAGCCGGCCCGATGGGGACCTGTTCGCGTTCGCCGGCGTCTGGGCGGCCCTGCCCGCTCGGGACGGCTCGAACGAGCTTCACAGCTGCGCGATCGTGACCTGCGAGCCGAACGGCCTCATCCGTCCGATCCACGACCGGATGCCCGTGGTCCTCCATCCGGACGTCGAGGCTGATTGGATCGAGCCGGGCGCTCCCGAGGACGAGCTCATGCGCCTCCTGCGGCCCGCGCCGGAGGGCTTGCTCGTGGCCCGCGACGTCGGCGACTCGGTGAACGACGTCCGCGGCGACGGCCCGCACCTGATCGAGCCGCGCGCGTCCCAGCCGCAGCTGTTTTAGCGCTCCTCGTCCTCGCCGGCTAGGGGAACGCCTCCCACCGGGCGTTCTTCCTCGACGTGCCAGTTCTGGTTGAAGCCCACCATCGCCACGGCGATCAGGAGGAGCTGCACCGGGATCACGAGGATGACCAGGAGGCCGATGAGGTCGTCGGGAAGCGGCGGCGGGCTGAGCCCCTGCTTGGAGCGCGCGAACCACGTGGGCGCGGCGACCGCAGCGAAGATCACCAGGATGATCGCCAGCGCCGACGCCACGGGGAGGAGGCCGCGGTTCCAGCGGGCGACGAGGACCGCGAACACGATGTAGAGAATCGCCCAGATGATCGTCGCCACCCCGACCGCCGCGCCCTGGAGGCGCGGCCATCCGCCGATCGTGATGATCAGCAGCAGACCGGCGGAGACGAGCAGCAGAAACGCGACGATCGCCTTGGTCGTCTTCGCCTCGGGCTTCTCCCGGTTAGGCCGCCAGAGCTCGTATCCCTCACGGACGCTCGTGGCCTCCATGGGGCAAGTCTAGAATCTTCTGCGGCCGCGCGCGACGGTTCTTTAGGCCGCAAACGCGCGTCCTTTCGCCCCTCTGCGGACGTGGCGGAACTGGTATACGCGCCAGGTTTAGGTCCTGGTGGGCCTCACGGCCCATGGAGGTTCGAATCCTCTCGTCCGCACTCAAGCCTTCGGTCCGACAAACGAGTCCAGCAGGGCGACGCTGTCTCGATGCGAGATCGAGATGTTCTTGAAGCTCGACTGCGTCCACCTGATTCCGAGCAGATCGCAGTGCTCGCAGAAGATCCCGCGAATGTCCGCCGAGTAGTTCGTGAAGAAGTAGCGCGTATACGCGTATTCGGCGACCCGCCCGGAGGGCAAGCGAGTCTTGAACCGGTTGGTGCATCGAGAGCCGTCCGAATGAATCAGGCCGCGGACGAGGGGCTTCGGATGCTGCCGGGTGATTTCGAGCTGCCAACCGACGAGCTTGATTGAGCGAGTGTGCTTTCGGCCCGGGCCGTGCTGAGGAAAGGCAGATGGCCAAACGGGGTGGGTCACGACCAGCGCGATGCAGCCGTCCCTGGTATTCCGGCGTACGTCGATCCCGGTGACTACCCGCCGAATCGCCGCATCGGCTTCATCAAGGATCCGCCCGTAGCGGGCATCCAGTACCAGCACGAGACGTGGGGTACACCTCCTGACCTCGACGATGCATCCGTCCCCGAGATACAAACCGAGTAGGTACGCGTAGGCGCGTAGATCTGCAGGACGCCAGGCGCGAAGCGCAACCGGGGACATGAAGAGGCGTCGATTCACTGGAGGCGACGTCCGCCGCCTCCAGTTCAGGACGGTCGATCGGGGAATCCCGGTTCGCCGCCCGACCTCGTAGTCGCTGAGGCCATCGTCGAGTAGGCGCATGACTTGGCGATACTGGTAGTCGGGTCGACCCGCGGGCACGAACATATGTTCGCGTTTGCACCGGACGCCCACGGACGCGGCTGGCAACATAGGCTGCCCACGAACGCTGCCCGGGGGAGTGATCTAACGGCATGAGCGCGGTCTCCAAAACCGTGAATCCGGGTTCGAATCCCGGCTCCCCCGCTCACCTCGCATCGCTAACCTGACTCCCGATGGCCAGGGACAGCGCCACGGAGGTGGGACGGACGCGCATGGGCGGGGTGGCAGTGCTCGCCGCGGCCGGCGCGGTCGTTTTGTTCCTGCTCCTCGGACCGGGAGTCGCGCCCGCGAGCGCCTCGTGCCCGCACGCGGGGGCGCATCCCCACGACGTGTCGCTGGCGAAGCTGCGAATGGCGGTCACCTGCATCGTCAACAACGAGCGGATCCGGCACCACCGCCACGGGTTGACTCCCAACAGGCAGCTTCGGCGCGCGGCCCAGAAGCACACGAACGTGATGCTCAGGAAGGACTGCTTCAAGCACGCATGTGCGGGCGAGGTCGGCCTCAACCGGCGGGTGCGCCGCAGCGGCTACACGAAGGGGCAGAAGGCGTGGCACTTCGCGGAGGACCTCGGCTACGACAACAGCCCCCGCCAGATGGTGAAGCTCCTGCTCCAGAGCGCCTTCAACCGCCGCAATCTCTTCAACCGGGCCTTTCGCGACGTCGGCGTGGGCGTGGGGTGGGGGACCCCCAAGACCGGACTCGACGACAGCAAGTTCGAGACGTACACGCTGGTCTTCGGCTGGCGGCGAGCCCACCGCTAGACACCGCCCGCCGCATGGGGAGTCGGCCCACGCCCGCCGCGGAACGCACCGGGGCCACGACCAGGGCGAACCTATAATCGATCCCGCTTCGCGGGCGTGGTGTAGTTGGTAACACAGGAGCCTTCCAAGCTCCCGTCGCCGGTTCGACTCCGGTCGCCCGCTTCGACCCGAATGCGCCATCATCCATGCCGAGGGCGGCCGAATAGCCGTCCATTCATCGGGGCGTGGCGCAGCTTGGTAGCGCGTTCGGCTGGGGGCCGAAAGGTCGCCGGTTCAAATCCGGCCGCCCCGACT